>Ga0265301_10000642_pt1 | contig 48906 bp, 34 predicted proteins | sample AusTroGonzalo_MG_2_FD_193488 | JGI IMG/M metagenome (GOLD analysis project Ga0265301, IMG submission 193488) | Bovine rumen microbial communities from tropical cattle in Woodstock, Queensland, Australia - Gonzalo_04 | ecosystem: Host-associated > Mammals > Digestive system > Stomach > Rumen ...
GGAGATGGCTCTGGTGGAAAACATTCAGCGCCAAGACCTCTCGGCGTTAGAAATCGCACTGGCATACCAGCATCTGATGGAACAATACAACCTTACACAGGAACAACTGAGCGACAAGGTAGGCAAAAACCGAGCAACTGTAGCCAACTATCTGCGCCTGCTGAAGTTGCCTGCCCCCATTCAGATGGCTCTTAAAAACAAGGTGATAGACATGGGGCACGCTCGTGCTCTCCTGGCACTGAATGACCCTAAGACCCAACTGGAGGTTTTCAACGAATTCAAGAAAGACAAACTCAGTGTGCGCAAGATTGAGGAAATGGTGAAGGAACTGAGCCAGGGTGGCAGCGTTAAGAACAAAGAAGGAAAACGCATCCGCCAGAAAGGCTCTAACCTGAGCAGCGAATACGGCGCCCTGCGCAACAGCCTGAGCAAATTCTTCCAAGCTAAAGTCCAGCTAACTTGCGCTGAAACAGGAAAGGGAAAAATCACTATCCCCTTTGCCAACGAAGAAGAACTGGAACGTATCATAGCCATCATAGACAAACTGAGAAGTTGAGTATACAAAAACTACTATACACCGCCAGAACGCTCTTGCTTGTCCTTGTGTCATGGTGTTGCGGAGCCTCCATTCTCCTTGCCCAAGACAGGGAAGTAATGTTGACAGATTCTATCAACAGGATTTCCGTTGCCGATTCTGCACATATAATTGCTGTATCAGACAGTCTCCTTCAAACGTCAATAGAGAAGTCCATCAAACGCGAGCGGTTTGTTCCAGACCCCATCCGTTCTATGTGGTTAGGACTGGTCTTTCCCGGAGGCGGACAAATATATAATCACAAATACTGGAAATTGCCCATCATATACGGCGGTTTTTTGGGATGCGTATATGCGCTGACATGGAACTCACAAATGCTGCACGACTACTCCCAAGCGTACCTTGACATCATGGACACGGACCCAAACACGAAGAGCTATGAGAAAATGCTGCCCATAGGCTACGACATAACGGGAAGAGAGGAACGTTTCAAGAATATTTTCAAAAACAAAAAAAACTTCTTTAGACGAAATCGCGACCTTAGCATCTTCGCATTCGCAGGGGTATACCTGCTGGCTGTGATTGACGCATACGTGGACGCAGAATTGTCGACCTTCGACATCAGCACCGACCTTAGTCTGCACGTGGAACCCACTGTCATACAGACTACGTCAGCCAAAACACTTAGCAGCGAAACAGTCCCAGGTGTCAGATTCGTCCTGTCATATTAGAAAAGTCAAACAAGAATGAAGATAAGATTATTTACAGTAACCTGCGCATTGTTAATGGCCCTGGCCACTCATGCCCAAGAATACACAGATACAATTGGTACTGACGAGACTCTGCTGCCAGAAGGCATGCAGATGCATGAACTTGACAGTCTTCTGAACGACTGGATGACCAAGAACTATCTGACCAACGTAGAGAACTGCCTGTCAACAGGAGTGAATCCCGAATTCGACCACGAGACATATGCAAAACGACTCAGTCGGCTTCCCAACGTAATAGATATGCCCTATAACGAGATAGTCCGCAAGTACATAGACCGTTATTGCGAACGATTGCGTCCTTCCATAAGCATTATGTTAGGGTCATGCAACTTCTACAACCCCATCTTTGAAGAAGCATTGGAGAGTTACCAGATTCCTTTGGAACTGCGCAACCTTCCCATCATAGAAAGCGCCCTACACCCCAATGCCGTCAGTCGTGCCGGAGCCGTGGGACTTTGGCAGTTTATGATTGGAACCGCAAAGAAATACGGACTGGAAGTTACCAGTCTTATAGATGAACGAAAAGATCCCGTCAAGGCAAGTTATGCCGCAGCCCACATGCTGAAGGACCTATACGACATCTTTGGCGACTGGTCACTGGCCATTGCTGCCTATAATTGTGGCCCAGGTAATGTAAGCAAGGCCATTCGCCGTTCTGGAGGCCAGAAGGATTTCTGGGGCATTTACCAGTATCTTCCTGCAGAAACCAGAGGTTATGTACCAGCCTTCATAGCTGCCAACTACGTGATGAATTATTACTGCGATCACAACATCTGCCCCGTTGGCACTTCACTCCCCCAGGCAACAGACACACTTCTACTGAAGAGAAACGTCAGAATGGAACAGATTGCCGCTACGTGCGATATCAGTATAGACGAACTTCGTGCACTTAATCCCCAGTATCGCACAACACTTATTCCAGGAGACTCACATGATTGCATCCTGCGTATGCCATCTGACAAGATTAACGCCTTTATCGATGCTGGCGACTCCATCTATGTCAAACAGAACTATTCATTGGCTATCAAAGAGGTTGCTATCTCCGACGACGGCGATAACAAAAAGGGACGTAACAGCAAGAAGAATAGGCGCAGTAAGTCCAGTGGCGGCACAATTACGGTCAAGAAGGGCGACACCCTTGGTGCCATTGCCAAACGCAACCATACCACCGTCAAGGCAATACAGAAAGCCAACGGACTAAAGGGTACCAACATCAGAGAAGGACAGAAGCTGAGACTGAACTAAGCGGTACATAATATATAATGTTAAAGGATTTGGATATGGAAGATATTACCAATAAAGAATTGGAAGACGAGAAGATGGTAAGCGAGGCTTATCAGCATCTCATTGAGACGTATCTTAATTCCAAGCATCGGAAGCATGTTGAGATAATCGACAAGGCTTTCAACTTTGCCAAGGAGGCGCACAAAGGCGTTCGCCGCCTCTCTGGCGAGCCCTACATTATGCACCCCATTGCCGTTGCCCAGATTGCATGCGAAGAGATTGGACTCGGAAGTACCAGCATCTGCGCAGCACTCTTGCACGACGTGGTCGAAGATACCGACTATACAGCAGAAGATATTGCCAATATCTTTGGCGAGAAGATAGCTCAGATTGTGGATGGTCTTACCAAAATATCGGGTGGTATTTTCGGAGACAAGGCATCGGCACAGGCAGAATCGTTCAAGAAACTACTGCTGACGATGAGCGACGACATCCGCGTCATCCTTATCAAAATTTCCGACCGTCTGCATAACATGCGAACGCTGGGCAGCCAGTTACCTAATAAACAATACAAGATTGCAGGCGAGACACTATACATCTATGCCCCGTTAGCTAACAGACTTGGCCTCAACAAGATAAAAGAGGAACTGGAAGACCTGAGCTTCAGCTATGAACATCCTGAAGAATATCGTGCCCTTAAACAGAAACTGGCAGGCATGAAGGAGCACCTTACTTCGATATTCGACCAGTTCACTGCCCCACTCAGAGAGAAATTCGATGAGGCTGGGTTAAAGTACGAGATAAAAGCACGCATTAAGGCTCCATACAGCATCTGGAGCAAGATGCAAAACAAGCACGTCACCTTCGAAGAGATATATGACATTCTGGCTGTCCGCATCATCTTTGAATGTGAAGATATCAGCAAGGAGATAGCACAATGTTTCCAGATTTACGCTATTGCCAGCAGTATCTACAAACCTCATCCCGAACGTTTGCGTGACTGGCTCTCGCATCCCAAGGCAAACGGCTATCAGGCGCTCCATACCACGCTTATGAGCAAAACAGGCCGATGGATAGAGGTCCAGATCAGGAGCAGACGTATGGACGACAAGGCTGAACAAGGGTTTGCCGCACATTGGAAATACAAAGAGGGAAGCAAGACAAGCGAGGATAGCGAAAACGAATTGGATAAATGGCTGCTCACTATCAAGGAGATACTTGACGATCCGCAACCCAATGCCATCGATTTCCTGGACACCATCAAACTTAATCTTTTTGCCAGCGAAATCTTTGTCGTTACGCCAAAAGGCGAATTCAAGACTATGCCAGCCAACTGCACAGTGCTTGACTTTGCATTTAACATACACACATTCTTAGGCACACATTGTATAGGTGCCAAAGTCAACCACCATCTGGTGCCCATCAGTCACGTATTGCAAAGTGGTGACCAGGTGGAGATTCTCACATCTAAAAGTCAGAAAGTAGAACGAGAATGGATGCAGTTTGCCACCACAGCAAAGGCAAAGGGAAAGATTCAGGCTTTACTGCGTCGCGAAGATAGAGAGAAACAGAAAGAGGGCGAGGAACTTTTGAACGAATTCTTCCAAAAGATAGAAAAAGAGCCTAACAGCATAAACATTGATAAGCTTTGCCGACTGCACAATATGCAGTCAAGAGAAGAACTCCTTGTAGCTGTTGGGGAGAAACTTATCAACCTTGGTGATAATGATGAGGCAACAATTCTCAACAAAACTCCACAGAAAAAGGGTTGGGGACGTTATCTCACCATATTTAAGCGACATAATGACAACGAAAATACCCCGATTAACGTTGCGCCGCTGAAGATTGACAAGAAAAAACCTCTTATTCTAAACGAAGAAACTATAGGACATTACATCATATGCCAGTCTTGTCACCCCATTCCCGGTGACGATGTATTAGGATATTTTGATGGTGTCAGCAGCATCACCATACACAAACGCCAGTGCGAGGTGGCCTCTAAACTAAAGGCCAGTGACGGGAACCACATCCTTGCCGCCAAATGGGACACACATAAACAAATTTCATTCCCTGCCACACTCCATGTCGAGGGTATAGATCACATTGGTGTACTACACCAAATAACCGGCGTATTATCCCAGCAGTTGAATGTAAACATTCACAATCTAACAATTGACTCGAAAGATGGCATCTTTACAGCAGAGATCCAATTAGGTGTCCATGATGTTAACGACATCCGATCTATCTGCAAAAATCTTAAGAAAATAAAGGAAATAGAGGACGTAAAACGCTTCTGATTACAAATCCTTCAACTCGTTGCTGATTTCTATCAGCTCCTGACGAATCGACTGTAGATATCCCAGGACTTCCGCTGTATTATTGGCTCCGTCATGATTCTTTGCCAATACCTGTTTAGCGGCACCTATCTTCATACCCCTTACCTTTAACAGGTTGTAAACCAACTGAATCTCGGCAATATCCTCCGTCGTGTACTTTCGTATTCCACGACCCTCTGTCTTCTTAGGCTTGATATTAGGGAACTCCTTTTCCCAATAGCGCAAAAGAGACTCTGCTACATTAAATTTTGTAGCAACCTCACTGATAGAATAGAACTTCTTCAGCTCTTTATTCGGATTGTAGGGCATAATTGTAGATATTACTTCCTTTTGTAACCAATTTCTTTGCAAAAATAGGTAAAATAAATTACCTTTGCAAACATTTTGGTGATTTATACATCATAAATAAGCAAATAAGCAAACAGAAAAAAGTCAAAATAGCAAGAAAAATGATGACAGCTAACGAAATTAGAGACTCATTTAAGAAGTTCTTTGAGACAAAAGGACATCTGATAGTTCCGTCTGCTCCAATGGTGGTAAAGGACGACCCTACTCTGATGTTCACCAATGCTGGAATGAATCAGTGGAAAGACATCATCCTGGGCACACGCGACCCAGAACCACGCCGTCGTGCCGACAGCCAAAAGTGTCTGCGCGTAAGCGGCAAGCACAACGACCTTGAAGAGGTGGGACACGATACCTACCATCACACAATGTTCGAGATGCTGGGTAACTGGTCTTTCGGCGATTACTTCAAAGAAGGTGCTATTGATATGGCATGGGAATATCTTGTAGACGTTCTCAAACTTGATCCAAAGGACCTTTATGTTACAGTATTCGAGGGGTCTGCCGAAGAAAATCTTGTCCGTGATGATGAGGCTGCAGGCTATTGGTTGAAGCACGTTCCTGCCGATCATATCATAAACGGAAACAAGCATGATAATTTCTGGGAGATGGGCGATACAGGTCCATGCGGTCCCTGTTCTGAGATTCATCTGGACAGTCGTACCCCCGAGGAAAAGGCGAAGGTACCCGGCCGTGAGTTAGTGAACAAAGACGATCCACAGGTTATTGAAATCTGGAACATCGTATTCATGCAGTACGAGCGAAAGGCCGACGGACATCTTGAGCCACTCAGCATGAATGTCATTGACACAGGTATGGGCTTCGAGCGCCTGGTTCGCGCTATTCAAGGCAAGCACTCTAATTACGATACCGATGTCTTCCAGCCCATCATCAAGGCCATTGGCGATCTTAGCGGTTACAAATACGGCGACAAGGAAGAGACCGATGTTGCCATGCGTGTAATAGCCGACCACCTGCGCACCATCGCCTTCAGTATTGCTGACGGGCAGTTGCCTGGCAATGCTAAGGCTGGCTATGTTATCCGTCGTATCCTACGTCGTGCTGTTCGTTATGCTTATACATTCCTGGGACAGAAAGAAGCCTTCATGTATCGTCTGCTTCCCGTCCTCATTCAGGAAATGGGATCAACTTATCCCGAACTGGAAGCCCAGCGCGAACTTATAACAAAGGTAATGAAAGAAGAGGAAGACAGTTTCCTGCGTACTCTTGAGACAGGTATCCGCCTGTTGGACGGTGTAATGAAGGAAACAAAGGCTGCAGGCAAAACAGAGATTGCCGGCGAGAAGGCCTTTACCCTCTTTGATACCTACGGATTCCCCCTCGACCTTACAGAACTTATCTGTCGCGAGAATAACCTCACTGTTGATGAGGCAGGCTTTAATACCGAAATGGAGAAACAAAAGGCCCGTGCACGTAATGCCGCACAGGTCGAAATGGGCGACTGGCACATTGTATCTGAGAGTCAGAGCGAGAATGGCGAGATCTCCACATTCGTTGGCTATGACTACACAGAATATAGTTGTCATATCGTAAAATATCGCGAAGTTAAGCAGAAAAAAGGCGTTGTATACGAGGCAATCCTCGATCAGACTCCATTCTATGGCGAAATGGGAGGTGAGGTTGGCGATACCGGCGTATTGGTAAACGAGACTGAAACCATCAAGGTAATAGATACCAAGAAAGAAAACGGTGTCAGCATACACCTACTGGAGCGCATCCCCACCAATCCAGAAGCTGAATTCATGGCTTGCGTAGATGTAGATCGCCGTCGTGCCATTGAGGCTAATCACTCTTGTACTCACCTGTTAGACGAGGCACTGAAAGAAGTGTTGGGCAACCATGTTGAGCAGAAGGGATCACTGGTAACACCAGACTATCTGCGCTTCGACTTCTCTCACTTTGAAAAAGTAACACCCGAGCAGATTCGAGAGGTAGAGCACTTGGTAAATGAACGCATTCGCGAGAACCTCCCCTTACAGGAATATCGCGACACTCCCATTGAGGAAGCCAAGAAACTGGGTGCTATCGCACTCTTCGGTGAGAAGTATGGCGACAAGGTACGTGTAGTCCAATTCGGCTCCAGCGTAGAATTCTGTGGTGGATGTCATGCGAAGAGTACAGGCTGCATAGGTATGGTCCGTATCATCTCAGAGAGCAGTATTGCAGCTGGCGTGCGTCGTATCGAGGCTATCACAGGTAAGGCTGTAGAGGATGCATTCGACAAACAGCAAGACTTCATAACAGGTCTTAAGAGTCTCTTTAACAACGCTCCCGATCTGATGGGTACTATTCGCAAAGCTATCAACGACAATGCCGACCTGAAAAAACAGATTGAGGAGGTTATGCGTGAAAGAGCTGCCAGCCTGAAAAAGGAGATGCTCTCTAAGCAGAAAGAGGTCAACGGCATTAAGGTACTGAGCGCTATCACGCCCTTGGGTGCCGATTTCGTCAAGGACATTGCCTTCCAGCTCCGCGCTGAGGTTGAGAATAGTCTGGTTGTCATTGGCTCCATAGCTGACGGCAAGCCTCTCTTGACTGCTGCAGCATCAGATAGTGTTGTAGCTGATGGCGTGAATATTGGCAAGAACATCCGCGAGGCTGCCAAACTCATTCAAGGTGGTGGCGGTGGTCAGCCTCACTTTGCTACTGCAGGTGGCAAAAATACCGAGGGTATCCACGCTGCCGTAGAGAAACTCATTGAGATTCTTACTGCATAACAGCAGCAAAACATAAACAAGAAAGCCTCTTCCACTATTCCGGAAGGGGCTTTCTTATTCAATCTGATTATTGGGCCAATTGACCAGGAAGACTTTTTCTGTGGCTCGCGTAAGAGCGGTGTAAAGCCAACGGAAGTAATCAGGCGTTAATAGTTCCTCCGAAATGAACCCCTGATCGATATAGACATGCTGCCACTGACCGCCTTGTGCTTTATGACAAGTCACTGCATATGCATACTTAATCTGTAGAGCATTATAATAAGAGTCCTGACGCAAACGCTTCATCCGTTCACGTTTGTCCCTTATCTCCGGATAGTCCTCCCAAACTGCATTGAAGAGTTGTTCTTGCTGTTGGCGGGTAAGAGCTGGAGCTTCGCTTTGCAGCGTATCCAACAATACCGTTACATCCAACTCGATATTATCATAGTCGGGGAATTGTAATGTTGCATCTGCAAACCTGAAACCATAGAACTGACGCTCATTTCTGAAACGCCTTACTATTGCCACATCACCATTAGCAACAAAAGGCATCTTGGCCTCTTTCTGCTGCGCCAGTCCCGATTGTTCTGTCCAATAATAGTTATTCTTGGCCACCATAACCAAATCATTACCAGACAGCTCGTCTTCATAATCTAGGATTCTTGCTCTTATTCCGTTATTAAAGATATTGGCACGTTTATTGCTTCTTGTCACGACAATAGTCTGGTCTGTCCCACACCTTTGATAACTATTCTCAAGAGCATCTATCAACTCATCTCCGTGTATTACGCATACGTCTGGGAAACCACTTGCTCGCAGACGAGGGAATTCATAGAATAATTCCTTCTGCATCAGTTGTCTTAGATGGGTTGCGTTCCACAGGATACCCGATTCCTGTTCCTGCCTTACCACCTCTGTCAGATGTACCTCTGTAACATCCATATCATAACCTTCCAAAATGTATCGGTTCAAAGCTGGACTTTCCTCTTCGCCCACAGGAGGCAACTGTGCCGTATCACCAACCAATATCAATCTACAGCCCTCGCATGAATAAACAAACTGCATAAGATCGTCCAGCAAACGTCCCGTCCCGAACATAGAACCAGAAAGGCCATCGTTTGAAATCATAGAAGCCTCATCCACTATGAAGAATGTATGCTTGTGCAGATTTATATTGGTTTGAAAAGTATCCATATCTATGATGGACTTCTGTCTATATATTCTCTTATGAATGGTGTAAGCAGGCGCTTCAGCATAAGACGAGAAGACTTTCGCCGCTCTACCTGTTGGCGCCAACAACATCACAGACTGCTTTAGCTGCACCAGTGTCTTTACCAAGGCTGCGACAAGCGAGGTCTTTCCCGTTCCAGCGTAACCCTTCAAAAGAAAAAGAGAATTGGCGTTTCTACTAAGCAGGAACTCTTCCCACTTACATATCACCATTTCCTGCTCTTTCGTGGGTTCGTGAGCGAAATTCCCTCTTATTAGAGCGCCTAATTCATCACTTATCATCATTCTTTTTGAAAAAAAAGTACGAAATATCGTTTATGTGAATTAAATTTTTTACTTTTGCGATGCGAATATACAAAATAAAATACAAATAACATGAACAAGAAGCTAATTAATGCATTTTTGGGTATTTGTGCAGTTGGATTGCTCTTCATCACATGGCGCAGCATCCAAGACACAGAAGATTTTGATGCCGATGTAACTGCTCGCGAGGACGTTGTAAAGGCTCGCCTGATGGAAATCCGTAGTGCTGAGGAAGCATACAAGGCTCAACACGGTGAGTACTGTGCTGACTGGTCAGTACTCATTCAGTTTATCAAGACTGGTCGTCTGCCTATTGTAATGAAGCAGGGCGTTCTTTCCGATGAACAGATGGATAAGGGTCTTACAGAGAGTAAGGCTGCCGAGATCGTAAACAGCGGTGACCAAGCTGCTATCGTTGCCAATGGTCTGCAGAATTTCCGTCGTGATACCGTCTGGGTTTCCCTGAAGGATTCTCTGTACAACTACGAAGGCTTCATAGCTGACTCCATGCGTTTCATTCCCTTCTCAGAAGGTGACACCTTCGAACTTATTGCTTGCCCCAACACCACTCGTTCCGGTAGCATCATCCAGGTTATGGAGTGTAATGCGCCCGACAGTTCTTTCCTGAAAGGTATGGGTAAGCAGGGCGACCGCCTTATCTACAACCGTGCAGAAGAGGCTAACGCCAAGGGCGCCTATCCCGGTCTGAAGATTGGTGATGCCGGTAACAACTGGAATAACAATGCAGGTAACTGGGAGTAATCTGCTCAACACATATAGATTATCCATCCGACTTTTCTCGGATGGATTTTCTTTGTCTATCCTTTACACTGCCGATAATTCTTTGGTACAGAAGGAGGATGTAACGGCTGATGGCCAAACCCCATTGTACCAACTGCTTGAGAAGGCACTCAAGCGCCCCCACCTTATGGAATACACTTTCCAAAGTGTTGAACTATTGGTCTTATCCCCCAGCACTTGTATTCCATTGGAATATTTCCGACGCGAGGAGGTATTCCCCCTTTACAATCTCACTTTCCCATCTCTTAAGGTTGGGAAAAACGAAGTGCACTACCAGATACTCCCTTCTTTAGAGGTAGTGGAAGTCTTTTCTGTTAACCTGCAATTACTCCAGACCATTCAGGCTATATATCCCGACGTAGAGGTTGTAAGCCTAGAGGGGCGTGCCATAGAGACTATAGCCAATGACGATAGGAAGAAGCAAGACAGAAACATACATTTCTATGCAATGATTGCACCTAAGAACATGCTTATCTGCTGTTTTAAGGAGCAACGCTTGCATTATGCTTCGACCTTTAATGTAGAGAACGACAACGACCGTCTTTACTACATTATGGGTGCATGGAAAAGTCTTCAGATGAATGATCAGACCCAGTCTATGTTTCTTAATAATGCCAGTGCCGAGCTAATGCAACAGCTGCAGCGCTTTATCCCCAAAATCACAGTATGCGAGTTATAACTGGTAAATACAAGGGGCGACATTTTGATGTACCCAGAAGTTTCAAAGCACGACCTACCACAGACTTTGCTAAAGAAAATCTGTTTAACGTCCTGCAAGGATATATCGATTTTGACGAGGAGCCAACAGCACTCGACCTCTTCTCTGGCACAGGCAGCATCACACTTGAATTACTCAGTCGTGGTTGCAGTCGCGTGGTATCAGTCGAGGCGGATGCCCTTCACCACAGCTTTATCCGTGGTTTTATTGATAAGTTACAGGACTTGAATGCCTTCCCCGTCCGAGCTGACGTTTTCCGCTTTCTGAGCAAATGCCACGAGCAGTTCGACTTTATCTTTGCCGACCCGCCTTATGCCCTACCCCAGTTGGAGCAACTACCAGACATCATCCTTTCGCACCAATTATTGCGCGAGGATGGACTCTTTGTTTTAGAACACGGAAAGAAACAGGACTTCTCCGATCATCCACGCATCGTGGACCATCGTGCATACGGAAGCGTGAACTTCTCCTTCTTTAAGTAGGCTGGCTTAGAATCTTCTGCCTCCGCCACCCCAGCCGCCTCCGCCGCCGAAGCCGCCACGACCACCGCCCCAGTTGCCTCCACCATTAAAGCCGGCAGCGCGTGTTTCCTTGTCACCCACAAGGTTGAAACGGTAAATAAGATGAACCATCACGTAGCTATGAATAGCATTGGTCCATGTGTCGCTACGATTGGTAGCACTGTAATTGCGACTGATACTACTACGCTGCTTCAGAATATCAAACCACTGAACACTTATCGTTGCATTCTTCGACTTAAGGAAGTTTTGGCTTATCTGAGCATTCCAGATAAGTTCATTTGTATTCATGGTCTTATCGTCATAACCACGACGACTCTGCTGAGAGATGTCGCTACTAAACTGCATATTCCAAGGCAGATTTAACACAATGTTTCCGCCATAGTTAAACGACCATGTGTCACGATTTCCAGTTTGTTGCATATCGTTACGTGCATGTTGGTAGTTCATACCACCATTCACGCCTACTTCCAACAAATCATTACGGAAATTCAGACGCAGATTTTCACCCAGATTGATGTTTCGAGTATTAGCTTTCTGCAACAATCCTTTCTGTTCCATATAGTTAAACAGGCCATTCATGTCAAGATTGCCATCAATATACTGCTTAGCTCCCTCGTCAAGATTACTACTGATATAACCTACGTTGTTAGAATAATTGATATTCTGGTTGAAGTTCAGATTAAAACGTTTCTTAGTGTCAAGGGCTGTATTGAAACCCATCCACGCACCGGTATTCCAACCGCCGTCAATATTCATCGGACGACTATAGCTGCGACCACTCTCGGTATCGTAGATTGTGGCATTACTTATACTACGGCGGTTTATATTACCCCATGCACTGATATTCCATCCCATCTGCTTGTCCGTAATATAGTTGTTATAATCTATATTAAAACGGTCGCTCCAAGAACTCTTCAGACCAGAATTACCAGTACTAACATACAGCGGGTTACTGGTATCCATTACCTCAATCAGGTTAACCATCGAAGGCTGAGTCATACTTCCGTTATAACGGACACGAAGCTGGCTGGTATCACTGATTTTCCAACGCAAGTTAAAACGTGGCGCCCAATTCTGGATATGGCGTACAACAGATGTATCCACAGCACCCTTCTGATATTCCATGTCGGTACGTTGAGGTTGCCAGTCAAGACCCATATTGAAACGCAACTCCTGCCCGTTTTCGAATTTACTTGTATGACGTAGCATCAGGTTGACAGACTGGTTCAACTCGCGATACGTAGCATACTGACTATTCTGGGCATCTCGTACCAGTTGGGTCAGGTCTATACCATAATCTATAAAAGGCATTCCATTGTAGGTACCATTGTACAAGTCAAGGGCCGTTACATCCGTAAGTCCTTTATCTGCCAATGCCTTCTCTAACTGATCATACACCATCATCTCTCGATCACTATCCTGGAATCGATACTGAGCCTGATAGCTGGCCTGAACGACAGTACCTTTCAGTATAGGCTCTGTATAGCTTAGACGACCCTGATAATTATAGTTCTTAGACGGCGACTCCGTATTCTGGTATGTTGCAGTTATATCGTCACGTTGATAGTATTTCACCATCGAGCGGCTGTACGACTTATTGTTACTCTCACTATAAGAACCACCCAGATTCAGAGTAAGATTACGGCCGGGTACCACCAAGCGACGGTTAATCTGCAAATCACCATTCACATTGTTACTCCAGCTATCACCATCATTGAACCGTTCATTACCGTTTACCCTTATCTTATTAGGGTCAGCCCAAGTCTTATACTCTTCTACGGGATCAGTCAGACCCGCGTCAAAGGGATTTTCGTTAAAAGTTACGCTATGATTGTGCGAATAGCTGTCACCGTCAGAATGACTGAAATTAGGTCGGAATAAAATATTGGTCATACTATCAGGGAACCACTCAAAACGGAAGTTAGCATTAACATCTTGTCCCATATTCCGGCCCTGATTCTTAGAATTCGAGAACTGGCTTTTTCCGTCAGGCAAGAACATCTCCTGATTCGTTCGGGTCTCAGTCTCACTATCGCGTCTGCTGTAACGAACATTACCACCCAGTTTCAACAAGCCTGCCGAGTAGTCGGGTTTTCCATTTTCCCACGCAAAGGTCACACCACCCATGGTGCTCGTGGTGATACCGCTATTACCGCCACCCCAGCGGCCTCTACCATCGTTGGTATTGTTACGGCTCCCGACTATAGAAGTGTAGCTATTGTCTAAGAAACGATTTACATTGAAGTTGCCCGAGTAACGGTCTGCCGTACCATAGGCAGCATCGAAATTTCCGACCCAACCGTCTTTCATACCCTTCTTGACAGACAGGTCAATAACCGTTTCCTCCTCGCCATCATCAATACCCGTTATACGGGTATAATCACTTTTACGGTCGTAGGCCTTCAGTTTCTTTATAAGTTTACTGGGCAAGTTCTTCATGGCCATCTTGGTATCATTTTGGAAGTATTCCTTACCCTCGACCATAATCTTGCTCACACTCTTACCGTTAATCTTTATATTACCTTCATCATCCACTTCTGCACCTGGCAACTTCCTTATTAACTCCTCAAGGGCAGAACCCTCTGTCAGGCGGAAAGCGTCAGCATTATATACAAAAGTATCAGCTTTCATCTCCACCTGAGCCAGCATAGCCACCACCTCAGCCTCCTGTAACATCTTACTGTTCTCCTGTAAGGTGAAGGTTCCCACATCTACGCTCTTATTGCCTTTGGGGAGAGTGAGATTCTTGTATTGTGTCAGATAACCTACATAAGAAATACGCATAATGTAACTACCAGCCTTCACCGATGGAAGGGAGAACTTTCCATCTGCTCCCGAGAGGGCTCCGCATGCCTGCGTACTGTCTTTAGGCTGTAACAGTACAACGGTTGCGCCAGGCATGGTCTCGTTGGTCGAACCATCCATAATCAATCCACTCACAGTTACTTTCTGAGCCATCATCATCATGGGACACAGAAGCGCCATCACCAAAAATAACAAGGTACGTTTCATTAAAATGTAGAGTCTAAATTAGGTTTTCTGAATACTAAGACACAACCTTAACCATATGGTTTAATTAATGCGCAGCAAAGTTAGCACTTTTTTCACTTTTTCTTAAACAATGTTCAACGTTCAATAGTCAATGTTCAATGTTTTTTGTAATTTTGCCTCGAATTTGTACTGAATAATGATGAAACAAGACGTAGTTATTAGCCAAAACCTGCAAGAAGACTTACAAAAAGCCATCGAACGTTGCCCACACGACAAGCTCTTTGTTCTCACCGACACCACCACCCTGCAACTCTGCTGGCCTCTGATCAAGGAATATCCTTATATGCAAGAGGCCAAGATGATAACCATTGGTGCTACCGACGAGAACAAGACACTCGAGACCCTCGCTTCTGTTTGGAAGTCCCTTCAGCAGGGAGGCGCCACACGCCACAGTCTGCTCATCTGCCTGGGAGGCGGCATGGTAACTGATTTGGGAGGCTTTGCTGCCAGCACCTTCAAGCGTGGCATTCAGTACATCAATATTCCCACAACCTTATTAAGTATGGTTGATGCCAGTGTCGGAGGCAAGACAGGCATCAATTTCGGTGGTCTGAAAAACGAGATAGGTGTTTTCAACTGCGCCAGCACTGTTATCCTATGTGCTGAGTTTCTGCGCACATTAGATGCATTTAACATCCGATCTGGCTATGCCGAGATGCTTAAGCATGGTATAATCAGCAATACCGAGAACTGGGCAGAACTTATCAATTTTGATTTGGACAATATCGACTATACCCACCTGCAACAGATGGTGGCTAAGAGTGTAGCCATAAAAGAACGTATTGTAGAGGAAGACCCCACCGAGAAAGGTATCCGCAAAGCGCTAAACCTAGGTCATACAGCCGGTCATGCCTTAGAAAGTCTTGCATTAGAGGAGAACCGAACCGTCCTACACGGATACGCTGTAGCATGGGGTCTTGTGTGTGAGCTCTATCTTAGCGCCAAACGTTTGGGCTTCCCTCACGATAAACTCAGCCAGACACTACAATTTATAAAAGAAAACTATGGTGTCTTTACCTTTAATTGCAAGCAGTACGAAAAACTATACCAATTTATGACACACGACAAGAAGAACCAATCTGGCATCATAAATTTCACCCTTATGGCTGGCATTGGGGACATTCGCATCAATCAGAGTGCCAATCACGAAGAGATCCTGGACATGCTTGACTTCTATCGCGAGAGCATGGGTTGCTAACATTTTACATCGGCCCATTCCAACACAACAACTTGCATTAAAACATTGTTTTTTTACCTAGAGGTAACCCTGAGGTACTCCTTGGGCAAATCTGCCCCGTTTTATGAACAAAAAAAAGAGTGAGGCTTTTGCTTCACTCTTCTCTTTAGGTCGGGATGACAAGACTCGAACTTGCGACCTCGCGCCCCCCAGACGTGTGCGCTACCAACTGCGCTACATCCCGTTCCTTACTTTTGTGGGTGCAAAGGTATGGTTTTATTTTGTTACTTGCAAATTTTTGCGTAACTTTGTGCACAAAATGACGTAAAAAGTGTCGAAAGGATGGCCATAACCCTATTTCCAACACAGAAAATACAGGCAGAAGTGACACTTCCTGCCAGTAAAAGCATCAGTAACAGAGCCCTTATTATTCACGCCCTGGCAAGTGGCGAAAGAGTAACGAAGGAATCGCTGGGAACAGTGCTCAAGAATATCTCGGACTGCGACGATACCCGTGTAATGGTTCGCGCTCTTACGGAGACGCCTGATGTGATAGACATCATGGCTGCCGGAACGGCAATGCGTTTTCTCTCGGCATACCTGACCGTAACACCTGGTACACACACCATAACAGGAACGGAGCGTATGCGTCATCGCCCCATAGGAATCTTGGTGGATGCGCTCCGACAGTTGGGCGCACAAGTAGAATATGTGGGCGAAGAGGGATTCCCTCCCCTACGCATCACAGGCGGAAGACACAAGGGCGGTCGTTTGGAATTGCCTGGGAACGTAAGCAGCCAGTATATCAGTGCCCTATTGATGATAGGTCCTGTATTGGAAGAGGGCATCAGCCTGACATTGGGAGGCGATATAGTAAGCCGTCCCTATATAGAAATGACATTAAGCATTATGCGCGATTTTGGCGCAAAAGCAGAATGGATTAGCGATCACGAACTAAGGGTTATGCCCGGCGGCTATAAAACCACACCCTATCTTATAGAAAACGACTGGAGTGCCAGCAGCTATTGGTATGAGATGATGGCGCTTAGCCACGACGAGACATCCAGCATAGTATTACCAGGCCTTTTCAGCAAAAGCATGCAAGGTGATTCTGCCATCAGCCGGATTTTCCGTCCATTAGGCATCGAGACCATCTTTGAGAACGGCACCGACGGTGTAGAACGCGTTAGACTGAAACGATGCGGAACACCTTGCGACAGAATGGATTACGACTTAGTAAATCAGCCAGACCTAGCCCAAACATTAGTGGTAACATGTGCCATGATGGATATACCCTTCCGCTTTACAGGTTTGCAAAGCCTGAAGATCAAGGAGACTGATCGCATTACCGCCTTACGCAAAGAACTGCGTAAACTGGGTTACAACATACAGGAACAGGACGACAGCATCCTCTTCTGGAACGGAGAACGCTGTCCTGCACTAGAAAATCCCGCCATAGACACCTACGAAGACCATCGCATGGCAATGGCTTTTGCCCCTTGTGCATTGAGATTGGGCCAGTTGTGCATCAATAACCCCGAAGTGGTAAGCAAAAGTTATCCCGCTTACTGGGAAGATCTGATAAAAGTCGGTTTTAAAGTATGCAGATAATAGTATATATGATCTTGGCCCTCGTTTTACTGGGCATAGTTGCAGGCCTCGTCAGTTGGCTTCATTACAGGAAAGCTCCGAAGGAAGAGCCCATTGTGAACCCAGCCGACATGGAATGCTGCGGCCAGCACGAGGTCTGTGAGAAAGAGAGCCTTCTGGCAGCCATCAGCAAACAGATAGAATACTACGATGACGAAGAGTTGGATCGTTACAAGGGACGAGGAGAAGACGAATATACCGAGGAGGAAGCTGAAGAATTTCGCAACGTGCTGTACACCATGCGCTCGGAAGAAGTTGCTGGTTGGGTCAGAAGCCTTCAGTTAAGGCAAGTAAATCTACCAAATGACGTAAAAGATGAAGTTTTCCTGATAGTTGGAGAACGTCGGATACAATAAAATCCATCGCGCGTACGTTATTAAGAAAGCATGGAGAAGAAAAGACACTTAAGAAATAACATTGGCATGGGACTACTCATGCTCTTGTTGTTGTGTGCCATTACAGCCTGTTCTATCAAGAAAAACACGCCTACCACCCGCTTCTACCATGCCATGACGGCTCACTACAACACCTTGTACAACGGAGAGGTCGCATATCTTGAAGGAGAAGAGGCGCAGATGAAATCACACCAGGACGACTACAACCGCCTGCTCCCCATGTACATCAGCACCAACAAGAATACAGCTGGCATTGGCAAAGGTAACTACGAAACCACCATCACCAAGTGCGAGAAAGCCATCAAGTTGCACAGCATGAAGAAGCGCCCAACGGTGAAGCCCAACCAGAAGAAGGATGAAAAGATGAAAGCATTTCTGGCTCGCAAGGAATTTAACCCCTACATGTATCATGCATGGCTAATGATGGCAGAGGCCCAATTCCAAAAGGGCGAATTCATCGAGGCAGCCAGCACATACAACTATATCATCCGTCTATATTCTACGCAACCCGAGATTGCCAGCATTGCCAAAGCAAAACTGGCCAGATGCTATGTGGCACTTGATTGGGCCTATGATGCAGAGGACGTTTTGAACAAGATGAAACGCGACAGTATCTCGCGTCTGGGACAGAAGGAAATGAATAACACCACTGCGGCTTACATGATCCTAACGGGTCAGTACGAAGAGGCTATCCCACACCTGAAGAATGCCATCAAAGATACCAAACGGAAGCTGAAACGGACACGTCTGAACTTCCTCTTGGGACAGCTCTATCAACAAACAGGGCATAACGAGGAAGCCTACAAGGCATATGCTAAGGTGATACGCTCCAACCCTCCGTACGAAATGGCATTCAGCGCCCGCATTTCGCAGACCGAGGTTATGCCGCGCGACAAATTCAACCAAATGATTTCCTTGTTGAAACGAATGGCCAAGAGCGACAAGAACAAGGATTATCTGGATAAGGTTTATTATGCATTGGGAAACATCTACATGGGTGTAAACGACACCACCCATTGCATCTATGCATGGGAGAAGGGTGTCAAGGACGGAACCAAGAATGGTCCGGATAAGGCCATGCTGCTGCTTAAGCTGAGCAACCTATACTGGGAAATGGAGAAGTACATAGACGCTGCAAGAACCTACAAGGCATGCATCGCTATTCTAGATAAGGAACATGAAGAATTCAAGGAGTCTGAGCGCAGGAGCAAGATATTAACGGAACTTGAACCCCATCTAAGCGCTATAAAGTTGCAGGACAGTCTTCAGGCATTGGCAAAACTTCCTGAGGCAGAGTACCTGGCTGCCATCGACCGCGTTATTGAACAACTGAAGAAGGAAGAGAAAGAGGCAGAAAAGAAGGCCGCCCGAAACGGCACAAATACCAACGGCCAGCAACCGATAAACAATAACCAATCCACACAACTCAACAAGCCCATCGCCAACAATACAGGAGGAATAGGCAACCAGCAACAAGGCCCTTGGTACTTCTACAGTACATCAACCGTTAAGAGAGGTATGGAAGAGTTCCAACGTCGATGGGGTCAGCGTAAAAACGAAGACCTGTGGCGTATCAGCAACAAGGCTTCTTATGCCGCTGCAACAGGCAATGAGGACATGGGCTTTAGCGAAGAGACCGGTGGAGACGATGACAGCCTATGGGGTTCTGCTGAGTCAGACTCAACATCCTCTGACGATCAGGCCAGAAAGGACTCCCTTGCCAACGATCCTCATCACAGGGAATATTATCTGAAACAGATTCCTTTTACCGAGGAACAAATGGAAGCCTCGAATGCCATCCTCAGCGATGGACTCTACAATGCAGGCATCTTGGAACAGGAGAAACTGGAGAACTGGCTTCTGGCTGAGAAGACGATGCAACGTGTTCTCGCGGATTTCCCAGAACGAGACGGCATAGACAACATCTATTACCATCTGTTCTTACTATATGGCAGATTAGGAGAGTCCGAAAAGGCAGAATACTACCGGGCCCTGTTGCTCGAACAATTTGCAGACACAAAACTGGCAGCCCTCCTGGGCAACCCCAACTACGACATGATAGCACGAAACGGCAAACACGTCGAGGATTCTGTTTATGCTGCTTCATACACCGCTTATCAAGCAGAGAATTACGATGAAGTGGAAAGAAACTATCAGTTCAGCACAGAGAACTTCCCAACAGGCCAGAACCGTGCCCGCATGTTGTTTATCCGAGCCATGAGCCAACTCTATGGCGGAGAACGCGACAGTTTTATGGTCAGCCTGAAGGAAGTAATACAGAATTACCCCAAAGAAGAGGTGACAGAATTAGCAAATGCTATCGTGAAAGGCTTGGCCGACGGGCGCCTGTTGATGGACGACCGCTACGATGCCAGCAGCATTTGGGGCAGAAGAATGCGTCAGGCATCAGGCGACAGCACAGAGGTGGCACCAGAACTGAAGGATGACCGCTACGGAAACTTCGTATTCGTCCTGGCTTATCCCACCAACGGCCTCGACGAGAACCAGCTTCTCTTCGAGATGGCCCGCTATAACTTTACCTCGTATATGGTAAGGAACTTCGATATTGAGATTCAAGAGAAACAAGGCATAACCATGATGTGCGTAAAGGGATTCCTGTCATACGACGAGGTACACTCCTACGCACAGACGCTCTATGCCGACAAACACATGAATACATTATTGGAAGGCATCAGAACGCTGTTGATATCAGAGGATAACCTGAAGATGATTGGCAATGAGTTCAGCTTCGACGACTATAAGGCCTTCTACGAAGAGACGTTCGCTCCGATGGATATTCCTGAAGACCTTCAGATAGACGAACCGACAAATCTGAAGATTATCGATCCGGATGATTACGTTCCAGAGGAGAAGAAAGAAGCAGAGGAGGAGGAAGATGACGATGACTTCCCCTGGGGATTCTGAACCTCCTCCCCTCCTATCAGAACGGAAGGGACTTAACAAGTAATAAACAAAGACTGTCATTCCCCTGTATACAGTTCCCTCCCACTTGGGGGGAGGGTTAGGGAGAGGGGCCGAATATGAATTATAAACTGCTTTGGGTTGATGACGAGATAGAGTTGCTAAAGGCTCATATCCTGTATCTGGAAAAGAAAGGGTACGTGGTCGAGACCGTAACCAATGGGTACGACGCATTGGATCGTTGTGCAGAGGAATCGTTCGATTTGATTCTGCTGGACGAGAATATGCCAGGTCTTAGCGGTTTGGAAACTCTGAGCCGAATCAAGGAGCAGACTCCCAGCACTCCCGTGGTAATGGTTACCAAGAGCGAAGAGGAGAATATTATGGAACAGGCCATCGGCGCAAAAATAGCCGATTACCTGATTAAGCCCGTCAATCCCACACAGATTCTGCTGACGCTGAAGAAGAACATACAGCAGAAAGAGATTGTTACGGAGCACACCCAATCTAACTATCAGCAAGACTTCGCACGCTTGGGAATGCTCATCAATAACGCTTCCAATATAGAGGAATGGACAGACGTTTACAAGAAACTCACTTATTGGGAGCTGCAACTAAGCGAGACAGATAGTGCCATGAAGGAGATGCTGAACATGCAACGTTCCGAGGCCAATGGCGAATTTACCAAGTTCATACGCAAGAACTACACCAAGTGGATGAGTCAGCCTGACAAACGCCCTGTGATGAGCCCGGACATATTCAAGCACAGCGTCTTCCCTCACCTGAACAACGGAGAGAAGGTCTTCCTTGTTGTAATAGACAACTTCCGCTACGACCAGTGGCGCATGCTATACAACGAGATTGCAGACCTCTTTAATATAGAGGAGGATTTGTATTGCAGTATTCTCCCCACTGCCACGCAATATGCCAGGAACTCCATCTTCAGTGGTCTGATGCCTGATGTTATAGAACGTATGTTCCCTGATCTCTGGGTCGACGAAGACAGCGAGGAGGGTAAGAATCTGAATGAAGCCCCATTGGTACAGACGCAGTTTGACCGATACAGGCGTAAGAACACTTTCAGTTACCACAAGATTAATGATTCGCAGGCAGCAGAGAAATTTGTACAGCAATTACCCAATCTTCAGAAATACGACTTGAACGTAGTGGTGATGAACTTCATCGATATGCTTAGCCATGCCCGTACAGAAAGCCGGATGGTCCGCGAACTGGCAAGCAATGAAGCCGCATACCGTAGCATTACACAAAGCTGGTTCCGTCATTCACCCGTTGGCGACCTCTTCCGTTCACTGGCTGCCAGCAACTACACCATCGTCCTGACGACAGACCACGGAAGTATCCGTTGCTACAACCCCGTTAAGGTAGTGGGCGACAAGAACACCAACACTAACCTGCGTTATAAATTAGGCAAGAATCTCAGCTATAATCCCAAGGAAGTAGTCGAAATCAAGGAGCCTCATCAGGTAGGATTACCCAGACCCAATCTGAGTACCACATACATCTTTGCCACAGGTGACGACTTCTTTGCCTACCCCAACAACTACAATTACTACGTACAATACTACAAGGATACCTTCCAGCACGGAGGCATCAGCATGGAGGAAATGCTGATACCGCTTATTACACTGCGTGGAAAGAAAAGATAAGACCCTATGGAAATAAGATTCAAGGAAGAAGATATCAAGCAAGCTGCCAGGCAGTTTGTCGATGGAATGGGAGAAAATACCGTTTTTGCCTTCTACGGAAAGATGGGAGCAGGCAAGACGACCTTTATAAAAGCGGTGTGCGAACAGTTAGGCGTAGACGACACTGTTACCTCGCCCACCTTTGCCATAGTAAACGAATATGAGGCAGCCGGTGGCCGCCCCATATATCACTTTGATTTCTACAGGATCAAAAAAGTTTCCGAAGCCTACGACATGGGATGCGAAGAATACTTCTACAGCGGCCATCCCTGCTTCATAGAATGGCCGGAGTTGATAGAGGAAGTGCTTCCGGAAGAAACCGTAGATGTTACCATAGAAGCACTGCCCGACGGAGAAAGACGGTTAGTTTTCTAAAGACTCTGCGTACTCCAGTTCGCCGTCAACTACCCAGCGAAGGTCCTCAGGGTCGAAGTCGCCCATTTTCTCCTTCTTGGCTTTCTTAGCGATATATTCAGCTACGGCATCTATGTCGATGTCTACTTCGTCTTCGCTCTTTGTCTTCTCGAGCAAATCAACATAATACTCGCCTATCACGTCCAGGAAGTAGTAAAGGTCCTCTTCTGTGAACTTATCCTTTACTTCCTGAGGCAGATAGTTCTTGATAAACTCTACCGTCAAGCGGTCATCCTCGGCATCAGCCAGGAAGTCGTCTTCAATATTTCCCATAGTCTCTCTTAAAGTAAGCTCTTCAGTTTCTCTTCATAGACAGGACGCGCAGCGGCTCCAACAACCTTGTCGACCACTTCTCCGCCCTTGATAAAGAACACAGTCGGAATATTGCGTACGCCGAAACGTACAGCCATATCCTCGTCTTCCTCTACATCACACTTTCCTATGATAGCCTGACCTTCGTAATCCTGAGCCAGCGCCTCAATGATAGGACCTACACGCTTGCAGGGACCACACCATGTGGCCCAGAAATCCAATACAATTGGCTTTCCTGTTGCTACGAGCTGTTCGAAATTCTCGCTGTTGATAATCTGTGCCATAGTTTATAATATTAATAATGTGTAAATAAGACGTCACGTAACGTCAGTTGATTTTATATGTCATACATTCTGTTGCATTAAGATAGTCCATCAGTTTCTTGCTGACATTGTAGCATTTCTGTTTGGACTTCATGTGCAGGACATTCGTATTCCCGCTACTGCAGATATTCCACTTTACATCTATCAAGGGAGCGTCACCCTGCATATTCTGAGGTTTCTGCTGCATCTCCTGAATTTGTTTGCTAAGCTCGGCCACATCATCGCTCTCCAGCTTATTGGCATCAATGGTTATGGTAATGCTTTGTATCAGTTGGTCTTTCACATCCGACAGGAATTCAACCTTTCCTATCTTCAGTTCCAGGATATCCGGTCTGTATTGACGACCCTGGACACGGCCTGTTATGTATACCAGATTGCCCTGCTGGGCCAGGTAGCCTCTCCATTGTGCCCAGTCGGTTCCAAATAAGGCAATCTCAGCTGAACCTGTATAATCCTCCACCATTACGATACCATAGGGCTGGTTAGTCTTGGTGATGCCCTGACGTTTCAGCCCTGTCACAATGCCACCCAGTCTCACATCGGTATTTTCGAACGGTGTAAGATCGTTCATCTGCTCCATGTGCAGGTTGCAGATGCCATTCAGGATAACACTGTATTCGTCCAGCGGATGAGCTGACAGGTAGATTCCCACCAAGTCACGTTCCCTGTTAAGACGCTCCAGGTCATTCCACCTTTCCGTCATTGGAATGGGGGGCTGGTGTTTATCTATAGACTCCATGCCGAAGAGCGAGAACTGTGCCTCCATCTTTGTCTGCTGGTACTGGTTGCCGTATTTTGTCAGAGAGTCAACGAAAAGTTCTCCCTTGGCATTGGGAGCGATAAACTGCTCGCGGGTTATTTGATTCGAGAACGTATCAAAGGCGCCACTCATGGCCAGACATTCTATGCCGCTCTTCTTGACAGAAGGAATGGAGACACGTTCAACGAAGTCATAGATATCCTTATACTTCCCGTTCTTCTCGCGTTCTTCAATGATTGATGCGGCTGCAGCTTCGCCCAATCCCTTTATACCGTTCAGTCCGAAACGGATCTGCTGCTTATCGTTCACACCGAAGTCGGCGTGCGATTCGTTAACATCAGGCCCCAGCACCTCAATCTTCAGGTTGCGGCATTCATCCAGCAGTTTCGTAATTTCCTTAATATCATCCTTTCTTCTTGTCAGCAAGGCGGCCATAAACTCAGCAGGATAATGCGCCTTCAGATAAGCCGTCTGATAAGCTACCCACGAGTAGCAGGCTGCATGCGACTTGTTGAAGGCATAGGAAGCAAACTTCTCCCAGTCACCCCATATCTTATCCAATACTGCAGGGTCATAGCCACGCTCCTTTCCTCCATTGATGAAGAGCGGCTTCATCTCATCAACAATAGCCTTCTTCTTCTTACCCATTGCCTTACGCAGAGCATCAGACTGGCCTCTGGTAAAGCCAGCCAGCAGACGGCTCAGCAACATCACCTGCTCCTGATAAACGGTAATACCATAGGTATCCTTCAGGTATTTCTCCATCACAGGAATATCGTAGGTAATCTCCTCGTTCCCGTTCTTACGCTTGATGAACGAAGGGATATAATCCATTGGGCCGGGTCGGTAGAGGGCGTTCATGGCTATGAGGTCCTCAAAGACGGTAGGCTTAAGTTCCTTCAGGTATTTCTGCATACCGGCAGACTCAAACTGGAAGGTTCCTACCGTAAGACCCTTCTGGTATAGCTGATATGTCAACTCGTCATCGATGGGAATATGATCCAGGTCGATATCTACGCCATGGGATTCCTTGATAACACGACAGGCCTCCTTCAACTCCGACAGCGTCTTCAGTCCCAGGAAGTCCATCTTTATCAGACCTGTACTCTCGATAACATGACCGTCGTACTGTGTGACGGCAGTCTTACGATCAGGGAAGTCAGGGTCATCAGCTGTTGAGATAGGCACGTGATCCGAGATCGGGTCACGACAGATAATGAATCCGCACGCATGAATACCCGTTCCACGAATCTGGCCTTCCAGCTGCTGAGCATATTTTATGGTGTCAGCCTCTCTGTAGTCAGCCGAAGACTGTGCCAACTGCAACTCGGGTGTACAGGAGATGGCATTCTTCAGGTTCATCTTCATGCCTTCGGGCAGGCGGTCAGGGATAGCCTTACAGAGTGCATTACTACGGTCTAAGGGCAAATCCTCCACACGTGCCACATCCTTGATACTGTTCTTCGTGGCCATCGTGCCATATGTAATAATGTGGGCACAGTTCTCGTGGCCATACTTATCCATTACCCATTGCAGCACCTTTCCACGTCCGTCATCCTCAAAGTCTGTATCAATATCAGGCAAAGAGATACGGTCGGGGTTCAGGAAACGCTCGAACAGCAGGTCGTACTTCAGGGGGTCCAACTTGGTGATTCCCAAGCAGTAGGCCACCACACTACCGGCAGCAGAACCACGCCCCGGTCCTACCCACACATCCAGATCCTTGCGAGCTGAGTTTATAAAGTCCTGCACAATCAGGAAGTAACCAGGGAAACCCATCGTCTTCATGATATGCAGCTCGAAGCGGATACGGTCGTCCACCTCTTTCTCCAGTGGGTCGCCGTATATTCTGTGGGCACCTTCGTACGCCAGTTTCTCCAGATAGTCGGCCTCGAACTTGATTCTGTATATCTTATCGTAGCCGCCCAACTTCTTTATTTTCTTCTCGCCCTCTTCCTGGGGGAGTTGATTTTCGCCGTTTTCATCGCTTGTAAATTCGCGGAAGAGGTCTTCCTCCGTGAACTTCTTTCGCCATTCCTCCTCTGTACCGAAATCCTCAGGAATGGGATAGAAAGGCATGATGGGGTCAGACTCCAGGTTATAGGTCTCCACCTTATCCAGAATATCTATGGTGTTACTGAGGGCCTCTGGAATGTCCGCAAAGAGTTCATTCATCTCCTCCTTGGTCTTGAACCATTCCTGCTTAGTGTACAGCATGTGAGGCTCAGAGATTTTCTTACCCGTTGAAAGGCAGAGCAGACGCTCGTGTGCATCCGCATCCTCCTCGTTCACGAAGTGGCTATCGTTGCTGCACACCAGTTTTATGTCCAGTTCGCGAGCTATCTTTATCAGTTCTGCATTGGCTACCTGCTGTAGGGGGAATGTCTCCCTGTTGGCGTTTACGTTAGGGTCTTTCACCTCATGGCGTTGCAGCTCCAGGTAGTAATCCTCTCCAAAGACATCCTTGAACCACTTAGCCGATTGGCGAGCACCCTCCAGGTCACCTTTCAACACCTTTGAGGGAACTTCTCCTGCAATACAGGCCGAGCAACAGATGATATCCTCGTGAAAGAGCTTCAGGTCGTCGTGGTCTGTTCTGGGCTTTCCATAGAATCCGTCCACCCAGGCACGCGACACCAGCTTTATCAGGTTTCTGTAACCGTTCAGGTTCTTGGCCAGCAGAATCAGGTGATTACCACTACGGTCTATACTGGCATCATTCTGCTGTTCCTTCTTGCGTCGCGCCACATATACCTCACAGCCGAAGATAGGCTTAAAGGGCTCCAGTCCCTCTTTCTTCCTATCTTTATTAACAGAATTGCAGCAATCAAAGAAATCCTTCACGCCAAACATATTGCCGTGGTCGGTAAGTGCCATACCACGCATTCCGTTACCGATGGCCTTTTTCACCATTTTGGAAATGGAGGCTTGACCGTCGAGCAAAGAATACTGAGAATGAACGTGTAAATGTATAAAATCTTCCATTGTTGACTGCTTGATACCAATAATTGTACAAATATAGTGTTTTTTCCTGAAACCAAAAGTCTCATGCCTTCTTTTGTTGAGGAAAACCCCAAAATTACCCTAAAAGTTTTTGATAAATAACAAAATTGCCCTATCTTTGTGTCCGAAGTTAAGTTATTCCCATGGGAAATAGACTCAAGAAACTAAAGAAAATAAAGAAAATTCGCCTGCATCACGAGGGTACCCGCACCTTGGTGGGTGGCGCCATTCTTTTTCTATCTATAAGTGCTTTCCTACACTATTTTTTCTCCAATCAGGCTCCCTTCTACCTGTTTGCGGGGGTAAGCATTTGTGTATATCTCGTATTAGTAAACTTTTTCCAGTGTCCCATCCGCTGTTTCGAGGGCGATCCCGAAGGTATCGTCATTGCTCCGGCTGATGGTAAAGTGGTAGTAGTGGAGGAAGTCGAGGAGACAGAATACTTCCACGACAAACGCATAATGGTAAGTATCTTTATGAGCCTGTTCAATGTGCATGCCAACTGGATTCCTGTGGATGGCACCATTAAGATGGTCAAGCATTACGACGGCAACTTCCATAAGGCCTGGCTGCCCAAGGCCAGCGAGGAGAACGAGCGTTGCACCGTAGTCATCACCACAGCAGACGGCACAGACATCCTGGCCCGCCAGATAGCCGGTGCCATGGCGCGACGCATTGTCACCTATCCTCACGAGGGCGACGCCTGCTTTGTCGACGAGCACCTGGGCTTCATAAAGTTTGGTTCACGCGTAGACCTTTTCCTCCCTCTGGGAACCGAGATTTGCGTAAAGTTAGGCGACAAGACGGTAGGCAACGAAACCATCATTGCCCACCTTAACACAAATGTACAAGAATAGACGTTAGGCTTTAGACATTAGACTTTAGCCGATGCTCAATGTTCAATGCTCAATGTTCAATGTTCAATGAAAAAACATCTTCCTAACACCATAACATGTTGCAACCTCATAAGCGGTTGCATTGCCATAGGATGTGCCTTTTATGGCCAGTATCAATATGCCGTCCTGATGATTATTCTAGGCGCAGTATTCGATTTCTTCGATGGTCTGACGGCTCGTGCCCTTGGTGTCTCCTCCCCTATTGGCAAGGAGCTGGACTCACTGGCCGATGTGATAACATTTGGTGTTGCCCCCAGTGTCATCGTATTCCATCTGTTCTTCGAGGTTCATTACCCCCAGGTACTTACGCCCTTTAAAGAATATATTCCCTATACCGCATTTATAATGGCAGCCTTTTCTGCCCTGCGACTGGCCAAATTCAACCTCGACGAGCGTCAGACCACCCAATTCATCGGACTGCCCACCCCAGCCAATGCATTATTCTGGGGTTCTCTGGTATTAGGGCAGCACGCATTTCTTGTTTCGCTCAAGTTCAATGCCGTGTTCCTTTTCCTCTTCATGTTGCTTTTCTGCATGTTGTTAGTATGCGAGGTTCCTATGCTTGCCCTCAAGTTCAAGGATCTCAGTTGGGAAAAGAACAAAGAGAAGTTCATCTTCATTCTGGGCTGCATCCCCTGCTTCCTGTTAGGTGCCAGCAGCTTCGCCGCCATTATTCTCTGGTACGTAGTGCTATCCATTATTGTAAACGTTGCCAGACGCAGCAAAACCCTTCCTGAGACTTAAGCGATTTCGCTAAAAATTCCCATTTTTATCAAATTTACTCCCAACCACTCCCAAAAGCGGTTGTAGACACCATTATGTTTGCACATTTTATAACTACAAATATTTCAGATAGTTAGCACCTAAAAACTCTCAAATTAATATTTTTTAACAAAAAGTTGGGAGTACTTGGGAGTGGAATTATTTGGCAAGGCTCCCTATACCCTGTAATTTTGCATCAGAGTTTTAAAAAAGTTATCGCTTAAACTTTAAATTCGTTTATTATGAAAAAGAGTTTACTACTTTTGGTCTTGATGCTTCTGATTGGGGCACGGATTACTGTTAATGCTCAGAGTCTCGTAATTATCGATGACCTGGAGTATTGCTTGGACAAAGGAACGCACACTGCTCAACTGTCAAATGGAAGAAATTGGAAAGGCACACTTAGCATACCATCAGAACTTATTTTTGACGGAGAAACCTTCTTGGTAACAAGCTTTAAAGAAAAAGCCTTTCAAAATTGTACAGATCTTACCTCCATTATAATCCCAGAAGGTGTAACATCCATTGGCTACTCATGTTTTGAAGGATGCAGTAGTCTAACATCTATTACAATTCCCAGTAGTATTGTTAAAGTTGATTACTGGTGTTTCTCTGGGTGTAATAATTTGAAAAAGGTTATTGTGTCGGACATTGCTGCATGGTGTCGCATTAACTTTTGCTTTAGTGATTCCAATCCATTATATTTTGCAAATCATCTATACAGCGATGAATCCACAGAAATTACGGATCTAATAATACCAGATGTTGAAACAATCAATAGTCATGCCTTTGAATATTGTTATGGATTAAAAACAGTTCAAATCCCTAACGGAGTGAAATCTATAGGTTACAATGCATTTAGAGGTTGCAGCAACCTAACCTCTATTAATATTCCCAATAGCATGACAAGTATAAGCGAAGAGGCTTTCCGTGGCTGCTATTTCACAACAGGCTTTATAAATAATTCCTCATTAACAGATAGTCTCAATTGGGGGGCATCTATATTCGATGAGGAGACAAGTGATGGCTTACTAATTAAAAATGGGGCTGTATGTCGGTGCAGGGCCTTCGCAACATCTGTAGCAATACCTAATAATGTAACGCGTATCGCACATAATGCCTTCGAAGGTTCCAACCTAGTCTCTGTTACAATACCCAACAGCGTGACACGCATCGAAGATTACACATTCGCAAGCTGTAGCAATCTTACCTCTGTTACAATACCCAACAGCGTGACACGCATTGAAAGCGGCGCATTTTATGATTGTTGGAATCTTACCTCTATCACCATTCCAGAGGGAGTTGACTCAATTGGAGAACGAGCCTTCTATGGTTGTACCCAATTACGTAAGGTTACAATACCAAGTACCGTCAAATACCTTGAAAAAGGAGCATTCGGTAGATGTTCCAGCCTTAAGGAAGTCTATTGTCTGGCAAAGGAAGTCCCTTACAAATCTTCACTTGGGTACTCAGAATATATATTCTCGACAGAAGTAGCACGTCCTGACATGTTTTCATCAGCAACACTATTCGTGCCTGCCGGTACCATTAATTCGTATAAAGCATATGAGGATTGGAGTCTATTCGGAAGCATTCTGCCGATTCCTACAGATATGCAAAATATGTCGGTATCAGGCGTTCAGAACAGTGGATGCCTGGCTGAAACGGATGGTGTTAGAGTAGCGAAAATTACCCTGCTTAAGGAAGGTAACATCCTGACAGTAAATCTACTCAACTACAGAAGTAATTGTGCAACTCAGGACTTTGAAATCACGCCCAAGATTAGCGAGGGTGTCAATGACGATCCATGCCTTGTTTCCGTTGGCGTAAAGCCCATCTATGAAGAAGAGGCAGATTGTATATGCCCATACAACATTTCATTTACTATTCATGATCTGGAATCCAATAATTTCTTCCTTTCTTGCTGGTGGTTCAAGGGAGAAGTGAACCTGACGGATGGCGAAGAATTGACATTGAGTGATGATTCCGAAGATGTCGTCATAGACAGAATTATTTACAGATTAGACAAGACGAATCTAACTGCTATGGTGAAATACGGCAGATCATGCACTGGCGATTTGGTTATACCTGAAAGACTGGATTATGATGGACAAAGTTATCTTGTTACAAGCATCGGAAACCAGGCATTTAAGGGATGCGAGCAAATTACTTCTGTTACCATTGGCAGTGGCATAGAGGAAATTTCAGTTGGTGCATTTGCACAAACAAGGTCACTGGCAGCCTTCTATTGTTATGCTGAGAAAGTTCCAGTTTTTACTCACACCCCTGGTCTTGAATTTTTTGGTGATTACGAAGTGACGCTTTATGTTCCGGCTCAATCCGTGGATTTGTATAAAGCAGATTTTAACTGGAAAAGAAGATTTGATTATATCAAGCCCTTGCCTCAGCCTGTCGACTTTACCCAGGGTCAGATGGCAACCATTATTCTGCCAACAGCGCCAGACCCTGAACTGGGAAAATACTATAGGCTGAACAGACGCCAGAATAACCTGATTGTCTTCGAAGAAGAGCATGCTCCTAAGGCTCACGTACCGTATATCACCCTGCCCAAGAAGGATTTCGTTATCGATCTGAGCACGCTGGATTTGGAGGGCTGCTATCGCGATAGCGTTTTTGCAGACGGGATAACCTTCATCGGATCTTTTGTTAGCGAAGAAGTTGAATGTGCAGCTAACTGTTACATTGACATCATAGATCTTACGCCTGATTGTCACGAAGATATTTTTTGCGAGAAGAAACCTATTATCGGAGCCCTGCGCGCCTTCCTGCGAGTGGACACTCATTGGGAGGATCCTTATAATGCTGGTGGCACAAGAAGCATAGCAAAACAGGAGAAACTGCAAATTGTACTCCTCGACAATAATGACGCATCTGCCATTAATGATATACAAGAAGAAACCATAAATGGCAAGCCAACTGATGGCACCATCTACGACCTCACTGGTCGCAAAGTCAACTGTCAACTGTCAACTGTCAACTATCAACTACCGAAGGGTATATACATTAAGAACGGAAAGAAGATTCTGGTTAAGTGAGAGAAACAAGAGAGTGTGAATAATTAACGCAAACACCTAAACTTAAATATTTTCATATGAAAAAGAGTTTATTTCTTGTGGTTTTAATGCTTCTGCCACTAATGGCTAATGCCAGCGAGAATGACAATCTTGTAAATGCTAAGCAGAAGCTGGCATCGCTTTACAAGTATGCCCACAAATATGAAAACAAGTTGGAGGGCGACGAAGGAAATTTCCGCATTTATGACATCTACGACCCAGACTCGCTTGCTGATATTAACATGGCAACAGACTTGAATCATATTATGTATCTTATGCTCAGAAGTCAGGGGAATCTCGAAGAGATTTCCATTCCCAGAGAACTATACAATCCTGACGTTGAGGTGGAAATAGGTACTGATGCAATCTATAACAAATCAAGCATGTCATATTACAAGGCAGGGGAAGGTACAAAAAGTATAGATTTCGACAATAGCGTATTTTCCGCCATAACAACGAAGTATGGATGTGTAAGTCATAACAATTTCTACTTTATAGCTTCACCAAGTCCTACATCTAATCCTCATGTAGAGATTAAGCTATTGGGAAACACGCCTAGCACAACGAACACGTTTGGTTTAGATGAACCTACACAAGTTATGAGTGGCAAGTACGATATTATGGTGGTTATGGTTCCCTTTTGGTACAGCTTAGTTCCCAATGAGAATGGTATCATCAGCAGCGAATTCTATGACGAGCATTACATCGACTCTATTGCCTCAATTACCAAGATGAGTTTCACTGGTCAGTTGCGTTACAACAACGATGATGCAAGGGCTAAGGATGTCACAAGCAAAAAGTCAACTGTAATAGAATACAACAGTTTAAAGGTTGACACCCTGACAGTATTCGAAGACTTTGAATTTCCCTTCTCTTATAAGGACATAAACGACAGCTATCCTACACTGATTTTGGAGGGTGCAACCCAATCTAGAACTTTGAAGAAAGGATATATTTACCCTTTGTGCGTAGACCGTGTGATATTGAAAAGCAAAGAGAACGGCGAAGAGATTGTTATTAATCCTCATACAACCGTTTCATTCACCCAGAGTCAGATGGCAACTATTATCCTACCCACAGATCCAGATCCTGAACTGGGCAAATACTACAGATTAGACAGACGTGAGGAAGGTAAGATAATCTTCGAGGAGGAACTTGCCCCCAAAGCACACATACCTTATATTATTATGCCTGAGAAAAATTTCACTATTGATATAAGTACACTTAATCTGGATGGTTGCTATCGCGACAGTGTTTCTGTAGATGGAATCACCTTCATTGGCTCATACGTTAATGAAGAAATAGGCTACGAGACAAACTTCTATATCGATATTATAGACATTACACCTGATTGCCGAGAAGATGATTACTGCATCCAGAAAAATATGATCGGTGCCCTGCGTGCCTTCCTGAGAGTGGACACCCATTGGGAGGATCCCTATAACCCTGGCGGCACAAGAAGCATAGCAAAACAGGAGAAACTGCAAATTGTTCTCCTCGATAATAATGACGCATCTGCCATTAATGATATACAAGAAGGAACCGTAAATGGCAAGCCAACAGATGGCGCCATCTACGACCTCACTGGTCGAAAAGTCAACTGGCAACTGGCAACTGGCAACTGTCAACTACCGAAGGGTATATACATTAGGAATGGAAAGAAGATTCTGGTTAAATAAAAGCTTTCATACTTGAAATGTCGGGCCTGCTATCCCTTAGTGGATGGCAGGCTTGATTTCTTTATGCCCTCTTCTTTGTCAGGGAAAGGGCGGCAGTGCCGTAAAGACCAAGGGCTACCACCAAAAGAGTCTGAATGGTATGGACCACCAAGACAAACATAGCACCGTCCGTCTGACTGACACCATACAACACCAATATTGTCTTAACAGCAAAATGCCAAGGACCTGCTCCGTTAGGCGTAGGAACCAATACAGCAAAGCAGCCAACTACAAAGGCAACAAGGGCTGCCATAGGACCAAGCTGGGCTGTGTACTGGAAACAATAGAAGGTAAGGTAGAAGTGCAGATAATAACTTACCCATATACCTACGGAGTTCAACAGGAAGAGCATGGGGTTCTGTACGTAACGGACAGAAAAGAGACCATCCTTCAGGTCTGTCAGCACAGCACGGGTTCGGGAAAAGATGTTAAGCCTGCATACCAACACACCCAGCGTACATAATACAAGTATGCCACACAATATGGTCACCAGCCAACCCGTGGTGGTAAAGGTGCCCAGGAACCCCTGCAGGGAAACACCCGTCTGCGAGAAGAACTTCATGAACATAGGAATCTGGCAGGCAGCCGTAATGAGTGCCAGCAGCATAACCAGAGTGCTGTCGATAACCCTTTCCGTTACCACCGTTCCCACGCCTTTGCTGAAATTGGTTCTCTCCCAACGTCTGAGGATGCCGCATCGCAACATCTCGCCCACACGTGGCACAATCAGACTGCTGGCGTAGGAGATAAAGACGGCATTGATGCAAGTGTGCAGTCGGGGCTTCTCGCCCAAAGGTGCCAAAGCCTGCTTCCAACGGATGGCACGGAACACCTGAGCCATAATGCCAAAGGGGAAGCTAAGGAGCATCCAACGCCAGGACATATCGCTGGCAAAGGCTTGCCTGACATCCTCCCAACGAAATTCTCTGTACATCCACCATAGAATAGCAGCTGCCAGAATCAATGGCAGAACTATCTTACCTGCTGAAGAAAAAAACTTAATTCTCAATGTTCAATGACTTTTCGCAACTTTGACACATCGTGTCTAAATTACTACGTCTCGGCATAAAAAGAATTGAAATTCTTTGTTCTGCGCTCGACTTTTCGTAATTTTGCAGCACAAAAGTACAAAATAATAAGCACGTATGAGACTTGTTAAGCCAAAAAAGTTTCTTGGACAGCATTTTTTGACTGATTTAAGCATCGCCAAGGATATTGCCGATACGGTAGATGCCTGTCCCGACCTGCCAATCCTGGAGGTAGGCCCCGGCATGGGTGTGATGACACAGTTTCTGGTAGAGAAACCGCGCCTGGTGAAGGTGGTGGAGATTGACTTCGAGTCTGTGGCCTACCTGAGAGAGCATTTCCCCTCGCTGGAGGAGAACATCATTGAGGACGACTTCCTGAAGATGCACCTGGACCGCACCTTCCAGGGCAGCCAGTTTGTGCTGACAGGCAACTATCCTTATAATATATCCAGTCAGATATTCTTTAAGATGCTGGACAACAAGGACCTGATTCCCTGCTGCACGGGTATGATCCAGAAGGAGGTAGCCGAACGCATCACAGCAGCGCCTGGCAGTAAGACCTATGGCATTCTGAGCGTGCTGATTCAGGCCTGGTACGATGTGGAATACCTGTTTACCGTTCACGAGCATGTCTTCAATCCGCCTCCAAAGGTCAAGAGTGCCGTCATACGCATGACCAGAAACAGCACGCAGGACCTGGGGTGCGACGAACGCCTCTTTAAGCGCCTGGTAAAGACCACCTTCAACCAGCGACGCAAGACGCTGCGCAACAATATCCGTCCGCTCTTGGGTGAGCTGGATGCCGAGCGTGCCAAAGCCGGCCTTCCCGCCCTAGACCACACAGCCTTCCTGCAGGACGAGATATTCAACAAACGCCCAGAGCAACTGAGCGTTGCGGAATTTGTAAGCCTCACTAACAGAGTTCAGAAGGAAAGCCCCCTCCCCGCTCCCCCTTTGGGTGAGTGCTAAGTTCAAGAATAGCACAAAAAAGTAAGTGCAAACAAAAATTCTTCACTCTTCACTCTTCACTTTTCACTTTTTATTCTTACCTTTGCCCCCGCAAAACAGCAAAAAAGCATTTAACTAACAAATAAAATGGACGATTATCACGCGGAGAATTTGAATTTGTAGCCACCGGGAGCATCTAGAGGAACTCCTGGCAGGCAACACTGTTATGGACCCTTTTTAAGCCAGAGTACTGAAGATGCAAACATACTGGAACACTACGAATGGTCTGCGTACCATCGACAAATGGGAACCCAACTGCTGGGTTCAGGTTACATGCCCAACACAGGAAGACATTGACTTCCTGGAGAAGAAATTAGGAATCCCCGATTATTACATTTCCGATATTGCCGATACCGACGAGCGTGCCCGTTACGATATCGACGAGGGTTGGATCCTTATCATTCTGCGTATCCCCTACGTAAAGGAAATGCGCAGCCGCACCCCCTATACCACCATCCCCTTGGGTATCATCATGAAGGGCGATGTGCTGATTACGGTATGTAATTTCGAGACAAACATGATGATAGACTTTGTCAGCTATCAGCAGAAGCGCGGCCTGGGCTTTACCGACTCGGTGGATATGATTTTCCGCCTCTTCCTGTGCAGCGCTGTCTGGTACCTGAAGCGTCTGAAGCAGATAAGCCTGCTCATAGACAAGGCCAAGCGCAACCTGGACCGTAACGTTAACAATACGGACATCATTGCACTGAGCCGCCTGCAGGACAGCCTGACCTACTTTGTCACGTCTATCCGTGGCAACGAGAATCTGCTTTCGAAGCTGAAGTTCAAACTGCCCGTCGACGAGTTGGATGCCGATATGATCGAGGACGTTAACATCGAGATGAGTCAGGCCCGCGAGACCTGTAACATCTACACTAACATCCTCGACTCCACCATGGACACCTACGCCAGCATTATTAATAATAATGTAAGCAGCGTCATGAAGGTGCTCACCAGCATCAGCATTATCCTGATGTTCCCCACCCTGATTGCCAGTCTGTTCGGTATGAACCTGATCAATGGCATGGAACATGCATGGTGGGGATTCCCCTTCGCTGTAACACTCTCCGTAGGCGTTACCGTGCTCTTCTGGTGGTATTTCAAACGCAAAACGTGGATTTAATATACTTTTCCACAAAAAAAAGCACATTTTTTTAGGTTATAAGGGATATTTTACCTTATTTTGTGTTTCGCAACCCTCAAAGTTGGGGGCTATGTAACACTTAAATGAATAAATGATGGACTCTTTAGAGACTAACGTAACTACTGCCCCTGAGCAGTCTTCTGAGATTACAGAGGTGAATGCAGCACCTGCAACACCCGCAGTACCCGTTTACACAACAAAGGAAGAGGTTGTTAACCGCGTAAAGGAAATTGCCCAGAGCGGCGAGACCGGTGATAAGCAAGAACTGGACTTGCTGAAACAGCTCTTCTACAAGTTCCACAACACAGAAATTCAAGAAGCACGCCAGGCCTTCATCGACGGTGGCGGCGAACCAGAGAAGTTCGAACCGCAGATCGACCCGCTGGAGCCTGAGTTCCGTGCGTCTATGCAGTTGATTCGCGACCGTCGCGCTGCTGCACAGGAGGAGTTGGAACGTCAGAAGGCAGAGAATCTAAAGAGAAAACTGGAGATACTGGACCGCATTCAGCAACTGGCCTCTACGCCAGAGGAAGCCAACAGCGCCTTCGATGAGTTCAAGGCCCTGCAGGCTGAGTGGAAGGAGATTAAGCTGATTCCTGCTGAGCGTGCCACAGAGCTGTGGAAGAACTACCAGCTCTACGTAGAGCAGTTCTACGACCTGCTGAAGTTGGGTCACGAGTTGCGCGACTATGATTTCCGCAAGAACCTTGAGGCCAAGACTCGCCTTTGCGAGGAGGCTGAGGCACTGATAGAAGCACCTGAGGTGGTAGCCGCCTATAATCAGATGCTCATCCTGAACCAGGAGTGGAAAGAGACAGGCCCCGTAGCTCGTGAGTTCCGCGAGGAGATATGGAACCGTTTCAAGACAGCCACAACAGCCGTATACAAGCGTCATCAGGATTTCTTCGAGGCACGCAAGGCCAAGGAAGAGGAGAACCTGAACCAGAAGACTGCCCTCTGCGAGCAGCTGGAGGCTATCTCTACGGACGAGCTGAAGACCTCTTCCGACTGGGACGAAGTTACCAAGAAGATTATCGAGATGCAGGCCACCTGGAAGACCATCGGCTTTGCACCTCAGAAAATGAATACTGCCATCTTCGAGCGTTTCCGCAAGGGATGCGATGCCTTCTTCGAGAAGAAAGCACAGTTCTTCCAGAGCCTGAAGGAAAGTCTGAACGAGAACCTGGCCAAGAAGAAGGAGCTGGTGGAGAAGGCTGAGTCGCTGAAGGACAGCACAGAATGGCGCAGCACAGGAGACATCCTCATCAACCTGCAGAAGCAGTGGAAGGAGATTGGCAATGTGCCCCACAAGTACTCCGAGGAGCTCTGGAAACGCTTCGTAGGCGCTTGCGACCAGTTCTTCGAGGCACGCCAGCAGGCCACAGCAGGTGTTCGCGACGAGCAGAATGCCAACAAGGAGCAGAAGCTGGGCATCATCGAGCAGCTGAAGGAACTGGCTGCCAAGGGTGGCGACGAAATCATGCAGGAGGTTAAAGAGCTGCAGAAGAAGTGGAACGAGGTGGGTCATGTACCCTTCCGCGACAAGGACAAGCTCTACAAGGACTACCGCGAGGTTTGCGATAAGATCTATGGTGCCCTAAGTGCTTCTCAGGCCAAGCGTCACCTGAACAACTTCCGTAACAACCTGGCTCAGAAGATCGAGAAGGAAGGCGGTAGCCTCAGCAACGAACGTCAGCGTATGATGCGTGCTTACGAGCGTATGCGCGACGAGCTGAACACCTACGAGAACAACCTGGGCTTCCTCTCCAGCAACAGCAAGAAGGGCAACTCGCTGGTTGACAGCATGAAGAAGAAGGTAGAGAAACTCCGCGACGAGCTCTCTCTCCTGGCTCAGAAGATCAAAGCTGTTGACGAGCAGATAGCTAATGAGGGGAAGTAACGTCAACGGGAACGATAACGTCAACGGGAACGTCAACGATTCGCGTTATGATATAATAAGAGAGGCATGGTTCATGCCTCTCTTATTTGTTTTATGGTGTCAAACTATTTTCCGAAAGCCATAATAAAGGGTATTAAGGGTAAAATTTGCAACCCTTAAGGGCCGCAAAAATTTCTATTAATAGTAGCACTTTTTTCTATTAATACCTCATCAATTTCCGATTCCTGTCGTTTCCGCATTTGTAAATATTTTTTCTATAAACAATTCTCAATTCTCAATTTTCAATTCTCAATTGGATTTTTCCCGCCACGTTAGGCGGAAAAAATTCCCTAACTAGGGAACAAGTTTTTCTTGGTTAAACAAAAATCATCGCCTCTATAAGTCATCTTCTGATTTGTCAAGAATCTTCCTATTTTTCTCTGTTTTCTGCAATACTCTTTTTCGCAAAATGGCCGAGATATACATCAATTGGCGTTCAGCCTCGATGGTTGTCGGACAGAAAGGATATGAGGTTTAACCCTCAAACCTCATAAAAACCTCATAAAAACCTCATACTATTCTCTTATGCCTAAAGTCTGATAATGTCTAGTTCCCCTGAAGGTTGCATGAGGTTTTTATGAGGTTTCCATGAGGTTTTTATGAGGTGTTTCATATCACCTCATACTTTCTCCAGTCGATAACCATCGGCCTTTAGCGCATATTGCGGTATATCTCCGCCAATTTTGCGAAATTCGGCATAAAAACAAGGATAATTTTCTAGCTTGATTCTGACTCATAACTAAAGTTGGGAAAAATATTTATTTAAGTTACATTTTGAGTGGATTTAAGTTGTTTGTATTCGGTTGTTCATCGGGTGATGACCGTATTTGGCAATCAGATAGCAGAAATGAAACATTAAAAAATTTGTTTATTACGAATAATGCTCGTACATTTGAAGCGGTATTTCAAATAAATCTAAATAAAGTAGATACAATAATGAAACCGCACAGATTAGCTATTGTCATATTCACTGTTTTTGCAACTGTAATTGCCAAGGGACAACTGTTTAAGCCCCTTGGATTGGGAATAGAATCTCCCAAAGATCTGGTTGCTGACTATTACCAACCACAAATGCATATCGAAGGGGACATTCTATACATACAATAATTAATTAGGCTAAAACGTTATAAATATATGAAGAACTCTAAACTAAAATTTATTTTTATTGGCCTCATGATGGTCAATCTTTCTTGTTTTGCACAACCAGAATACACTGCTGTTAAAAATGACTTTATTGCGAATGCAAAGCCGCATTCAAGGGACTTGCAGAAGAAAGATGATTTGTCTTTTTTGCTGACTCCGCTAAACGAGTTGAAATTAAATGATAAATATATCTTATCGGATTTCAGACGACATTGGTCAATAAGAGTGAACGATTCTTCTTGTTTATGTTTGTATGTACGCAAGAAAAAACAAGATCGCCCAGATGAGGAATATTTCGACAAGGAGTATCATCGTTATTTAAAATGCAAGAAAAATAATATGCCTTATATTACCAATAAGGAACAAGTGGCATTTACAGATCCATTTAGCAAGATTTCCTTGACAGGTACGCAAATGAGCATTTGGCAGGCATATCTTTTGTACCAATCTTCTGCTCTTTTTGGAATGAGAAACGAAGGAAATTATAATCAAACGTACCTAATAACATCTGTAGAGGATGTAGATTCTATGCTTTCCCTTATAAAGTACTCATGGGATAATAAATATTTTTCAGAAGATTTCAATCCAGAACTCATTAAGAAAAAAGACGGGTGGGTAAGGAGGCACGCTGCCGAGACCTTTGCATTGGTTGACTCTCTGCAGGACCTGAAGTACAAAAATCTGGAGCCGGTATTCACTTACTATGCTGACTCTGTAACCATAGAGCACTATGCATTTGCTGAATTTCATGGCCTAGGGAAAAGCAAAACGACATTATTTTTCACGAATCGTCGCCACCGTCACATAAAGAAAATAGTAGAGAAAAAGTTCAAATATATCACCAAATACACTCGTAGTATAATGTATTAGGCGTTTTTTAATAATTTGCATGGTAATAAACTCCAATATATATTTATGATTCATAAAAGATGTACAATCCAATACATGCTTCTTTTTCTTGGCATGTATTTATATTCGTCAAGTTTTTGTGCTCAGACCAGTTTTAAATTATCAAAAGAGAAGAGCTTTTATTATTTTGATGCGACTGTAAATGGACACGAGAATACAAGATTGCTTGCTGAATCCGGAATCCCCGGAATCCTAATCTCGGAATCAGAATTTGAAAGACTTTTTAATGAATGTCAGTTTGAAAAGATTGATTCTGCGCCAGCTGAGATTGTGAATCAATTAGGTACAACCCAGGTTAAACAACTTCTGAAAGGTAAGATACGTATTGGCGATTTAAGCTACAGAGGAAGTATCTGGGTAGTTGGTAAACATAAAATACTAAGTGAAACAGATATAGCAATTCCTATTCATCGTCTGAAAAATGAGAAGGATTCTACGGCATACGTTATTCAGCTGGATTTCAAGAAGAATATGCTGGATATGGTAAGGGAGAGTTCTATAGATAAATCCCAAATGAAATCATACAAAATAGTTGAGATTCACCCGAAACCAATATTTGAATCCACACTATTCTTAGCTGACACTTCTGGACATTATGGTTCTCTGTCTGGGAGGTTCCTTTTAGACTTTGGAAACCCGATGCCATTGGATCTATTTTACAACAATTCTGAAACTCGTAAATTTCTGAAGGAAAATAATTTTAGGATTACAGAAGCCGCTGACAAAAAAGGGAAAAAAATTGAATCAGGAATGTACGCTCTAAATGCGAGCAAGATAAAATTGGGAGACAAGAAAATGACAAACATTACCATTGTAATAACAACTGCATTTAAAAAAATGAGAGAGATTGGTTTTGTCGGACCTTCAATGTTCCGAGGCCGTGTTCTTATAGACGAAAAGAATGGCTTTATCTATTATGAGTAGATATCGAAGGATTTTATTCATCACATGAAAAGGATGTAGTATTTTTGGGCTCATAAATGCAAAGGTTGCGAGTAAGTGAGAGAAATGAGAGCTTGTTCTTATTTCCGAACCGAGTAAGCAGTGAGATCCATGAGTGCTCGCACTCTAATGGCCGAGTCGCGTTCGAGGTCGATGAAATCATCGTGAGCAAGCTCGACCGAAGGTCAAGGTAGAAGGGGATAAGAGTTAGATTATTTACAAGATTTTTTGCCAAAGGGCATAAGAGAACGGAAACAAACACAGAATTTTACAGGTGAGTCTATTTTTCCGATAAAATGAGAATGGTTTGTAAAAAAATGATTAACTTTGGAGCCAAATAACAAACTTGACCAAACAAGAAAACAGAATAACCATGAACAGGAACGAGAAATTTATCATTACAATCAATCGCGAATTAGGAAGTGGTGGTCGCACCGTGGGTCGCAAGTTAGCAGAAAGATTGGGCGTCGAATTCTTCGACAAGGCTCTCATCAGAACGATGGAGGAGAAGTACAATCTTACCGCAGAGGAAATCGAAAAGATGAAAGGACGTAATAATCACTGGTGGGAAGACTTCTCAAGGGTGGTACGTTTGGGCGACTCCGAAATCCGTCACTATGAGTCTCAAAATGGCGGGGTAATTGAGAAACTGACCACCGAAAACATATTCAAGGCAGAAAAGGAAATACTAGAAGGCATTGCAGAAGCGGAATCATGCGTTGTGGCTGGTCGCTGCGGTTTCTTCGTGTTCTCCAACCATCCCAACCACCTAAGCATTTTCATCCAGGCTTCCATGCCTTTCCGAATAAATCGTGTGGTTAAAAAGCAGAATAAAACTCCAGAAGAAGCTCGTAAAATCATTGACATGATTGATAAAATGCGCGAGAACTATGTGCAGAAATTCGCAGGCACCTCACGCTATGACACCCGCAACTACAACCTCGTCATCTCTGCCGATGGCAAAACCGAGGACCAAATAGTGGATGTCATCATGAAATACATCGAAAATAAACAATAGTTTTGCCCCTTAAATATAAGAATAGGCAGAAAAAAGAGTCTGCTACATTCTCACAATAAGAGGATGTAGCAGACTTACATTTGGATAAGGCGCACAGCCTACGATTATTAATACAGAATCTTCCTGCCTCCGACAATATTCACGCCTTTTTGTGTTCGGGTCAAACTCTGACCGGAAAGGCTATATACCAGCTGAGAATTCAGGGGTGAGAGTTGAGAGTCGGTGGATGAATGCTGCACTTCATTTATGCCCGTCACATCCTCTTTAACGGTAACGGTATTGGTGCTCTGGGCCAAGTTCTCCAGCGGAGCCTCATCGCTGAGGGGAACATAGATCTCGAGGCTGGACTTCAGCATCTTGCCATTGCAGTGAGCCGTTATCTCGTCTGGCGTCATAGCAGAGCGCCAGAAGACCAGCTCGGAAGCCTCTCTGACGGAACCGCCAAACTCCACCTCCTTGATTTCTCCCAGACGCACAGCCAGTTCGCCGGCACTTACCTTATCGAGATAGAGAAGGGTTCGCTTCTGAGCATAATAGCTGGTAAGGGTGATGTAGTGCCAGTTGGTGTCCGTAATGGCGCGGGTGCTGGTGAGGGTGCCACCCGTAGGTGTGGTAAGCACCACCTTACCCTCTGACGTTATATTAACCGTAGCATAACCGCCTGTGCAGCGAACACGCAGCACCTGGCCCTCGCCACCCTTCACACGGACGGTAACCGTGAAGGGGTGTGTGGTGCCTTCGGGCACGAAGCAGATGGTCTTGCCTACAGAAAGCGTCATACTCTTGGTGGTATTGCGCTTAGGCATGGGCTTTTCGGCCTTCAGCGCATCGAAGAGAGAAGGAACCATAGAGTAGAAGAACTCGTAGTGGCCCTCTGTGTTCTGATGGTAGGTATCTGACACATAGCCGTCTGCCCACTGGCCATTACCCTTGTCTATCGCTCCCAGACAGTTGAAAGAAGGTACATCCCACTCGTGAATGAGCAAGTTGAGCTTCTTGACATAACTGTAATCGCTGGCATTATAGTCGCCACGGGTGTAGTTGTTCATCACAACAGGTATCTTACCGTCAGCACGAACCTTCTTGATAAGACGGAGCATATTGTCGCGCCACTGCGTGAAGATGGCGTTCTGGTCGGCCGCATCATGAATACCCTCGTTGCCCAGAGAAAGGCCGAAGATGACGTACCTGCCGAAGTCGCGAATCAAATCGTCGTATCTTGCCAGCAGATTGTTGGTGGTATTCCCACCGATGGAAACATTAGAGGTATAGAAACGGGTATCAGAAAGCCCTTTCTGATAGCGCTGAATCAGATGCTGGCCATAGAGATAGCGGTAGCCCTTATAATCGGTTGCGCCCTGCCCGTTGGCCACACTGGAGCCAAAGACAGAAATACGGTTCTCGTCGATGGGAGCAGAGATATCATATACATCGTTCACCAGATCCACCGTGATGGTATAGGTGCCCGCATTCTGATAGATATTCTCTGTATCCTGCCCATTAGCAGCCATACCCAGGGTATAGCGCGAAGAGGCGTTCTTGAGGCGCTTGATGGCCAACTCGTCGGAATTGTTCAGAGCAAAATACATGGTCTTATCTACCCACTGCTGCGAAGAAGTCTCCTTGAGCGTCACCTCTGACTCCCACACGCCATTCCCCTTGTAGGCTATCTGGGGATTGCCGACTCCCATGTTACCTCTGATGTTCATGGTCACAGGCAACACATCTATCGACCTGCTGGCAGCATCGAGGGTGATACGTGCCACACAGTCATTTTCTGCCATTCCATCGAGGATAACCTCGCCATCGGCAGTCTTTCCGGTAAGGAGGAAAGAACCCTTGTTCAGCCTGGCGTAAGCCTGATAGCGGTTAGAGCCCACCGACTTGAACTTGGCCTCCTCGGCGTTGCCGGAAAGAGCAAGTTCCGTAAACACCCAGGGATCCTCAGGGCGGATGCCGCCCGTATATTCCTCGATCTTCATGGCACTGATATGTGCCATACCCGTTACACGCTGGAAGTTGACAATGATCTCGCCACTGGGGTTAGGATAGATATAATCCGTAACAAGGATATTACGCACATTACCGTTGTTACCCTCGCCACCTACATTATTGCCTGAGGTAACCTGTCCGCCGCTCCACGAGCGCTGGCCCTCGATGTTGTACTGGGTGATACGGTTATCCGTATGGTTACGCGTACCATATATGTATAGCTTGTAGCAGTTGTCCTTGTTCAGGTTGGTGAACTTAAAGGGACGGAGGTCGCCATTATCGATGAACATGTAGTCCTCTGTAGCTGTCTGAATAGCCAGGTCGCCCAGCATCTCTTCCGACGGACTGTTATTGCCACCGGCATTGACGCCATTGGTGTATTGGGTGCAGGTGGTGACCAGTCGGTATTTGGAAGCCGTGCTGTTTTCTGCATTCTTCATGGTTAGAGTCTTGGCAGAAATAGTATTGCTGTTGCTGACACCCGATGTAAGGTTGGTCCAGTAGTTACCGTTCTTGTCCTTGTTAGTGGTCTGGTGTCCGCGCGAGTTGTTGCTGGTCTCGCCAAAATCGATATAGAACTTCTGTGTCAGCTGCAGCTCCTGATTGGGACGCTCCAGGCCAGACAGCTCCTCCATCTTCATGCAGTTCAGATACACCATAGCGCCCTTTGTCTTCTTGCAGATGGTCAGGTCTATGTTGCCATTGCGATCAGGGAAGACAGGGTCGGAGACAAGAATCTTGTTGTTATTGCCATTGTAACCGCCGTTGCCTATCTTACTGCCGCCCATCTGCATCTCACCCGTCCAATGGTTCTCGCCGCTAAAGGTAAAATAAGCTGCACGCGCATCGTCGGAGGTACGGCTTCCGAAACTGTGGAACCGGTAGGCCTTCTCTGGGTTCAGCCCGGTAAAGTGCAGTACGCCATAGTCCTGCGCACCTTCCATGAAGATATAGTCCTGCGTAGCCGTTTGGATGGCCAGGTCGCCCAGCAAAGCCTTTTGGGGTGACTGCAAGCCTCCATTGCTGTAGCCATTGGTGGAGAAAGTGGTTCCTGCCTGCAGAACGATGTCGGAAGCGGCACCATCGGCACTGACAAGGGCCGTCTGCGTCAGGGCATAAGCCTTGTCCGGTGCGGCAGTTCCCTTTCCATGCAGGTTGTTCCACTTATTACCATTCGTATCGGTATTGGTGAGATAGCCCTGATTGGCCACATTGTTCTGACCAAAATCAATGTAAAAACTGCGCTCTATTGTCTGTGCCAAGGCCGTGCCTACAAGCAGAAAGAGCAATACTGAAAAAACGGTTGTTCTCTTTAACATAATGGATTGGTTATATAAATTTTTATAAAGACAGTTGACAGTTGATAGTTGACAGTTGATAGTTGACAGTTGATAGTTGATAGTTGATAGTTGACAGTTGATAGTTGATAGTTCTAACTTGAGCATTGCGGTAGCAAATTCTTCACTCTTCATTCTTCATTCTTCACTCTTCATTCTTCACTCTTCACTCTTCATTCTTCACTTAATACTTAAATGAGCTGCCACCCGCGAACTCACGCAACAGAGAGGTTGGTGGAACCTCGTCGCCAGGAACGGGTCGGAAATACATCAGGAACTTACGCAGGCGTGTTGCCTCGGCATACTCAACGGCACGTTCGGGCACCTGTTCCAAGATGGGCATCACCCTATCGCGTATAACACCCAGCTCATAGAGAAGAGCACTGTTGAAGGTCGCATCGGCCAACTCCTGATAGGGGAAGATCCATTTCTCCTCGCCAGCCTTCACACTGGGGCATCGTCTGATAGTCTCTATAGCCGAATAGCCACGATACCTATAGTCGCGAAGAATACGACGCACCAAGCGGATATCAGAGGTGGGTATGTGATTGTGGTCGTCCAACTGAATAGTGGTAAGTGCAGAGACGTACATACGGTATTTCTGCTCCTCGGGAATCTGCTGCGTCAGGATAGGATTAAGTGCATGATTGCCCTCCAGAATGATAACATCGGTGGGGCCTATCTGCAGCTTACGACCTTCGTATACACGTTTTCCTGTAGGGAAGTCGTATTTGGGAAGTTCCACCTCCTCGCCACGCAAGATGGCATTCATCTGCTCGTTGAAGAGTTTGACATCCACGGCTCCGATACACTCGAAGTCGTACTCGCCATTCTCATCCTTTGGCGTATCAACACGATTTACGAAATAATCATCCGTACTGATTGTATAAGGACGGAGGCCACAAGCCATCATCAGGATGGCCAGTCGCTTGGCAGTTGTGGTCTTTCCACTACTGCTGGGGCCTGCAATAAGCACCAGGCGAGCTTTCCTACGGGTAATATCATCGGCTATATCAGAAAGTTTCTTGGCCTGGAGTGCCTCGCTGACATTTATCAGGTCGGAGGCACGGCCTGCCTGAATAGCCTTGTTGAAATCGCCCACGGTACGCACACCCAGGATATCCTGCCATTGGTGATGCTCGCGTATCACGCCCAACATCTTATGCTGTTCTATGTAGTCCTCCAGGACAGAGGGGTCCTTCTCGCTGGGAATGCGCAAGAGCAGGCCATCGTAGAAAGGCATCAGGCCAAAGAGGTGCAACATACCCGTACGGGTCAGCAAGGGACCATAGAAATAGTCGATGGTGTTGTCCAACTTATAATAATAGGTATATAGGTCGTCCTGACTCTCCAAAAGCTGTACCTTACTGGTCATACCCCTCTTCTGGAACAGTTCGATAGCCTCTTCGACAGGACATTGGATGCGATGAATGGGCATGTCGGCATCAATAATTTCCTGCATTCGGTTGCTGATACGTGTTACATCAGCCTCGAGCACCTCGCGACCGATATTCAGCTCGCAGGAATAGCCACGACTGACAGGAGCACCTATAATCAGCTGCCCCTCAGGGAAGAGGTCCTCAACGGCCTTGGCCAACACAAAGAACAGTGTCCTGGTGTAGGTGCGCATGCCACTGGGATTATATAGACTCAGGAAATTAACGTCCTTGTTATTATAGAAGCGGTAGTTCATGCCCTGCGCCTTATTGTTGACATAGGCACTAACCGGTCCGAACGGCATTTCGAAAGCTGCCGTCCGGAAGACCTCGAAGAGTGTACTCCCAAAAGGCACCGTTATGGTCTCGCCGATATTCTTGCATCGGATGCGAACCATTCTGACATTCTGGTCTCCGCCTTCCTTATAAGCCGAGCTGCTATTCATCATGTATCTTGTCTGTAATTTATTTCGTGCTGTTTCCTATCTCTTCCATCAACTCCTTCATTCCCTCGCTGGCACCCTTCATGATATGGCGGAACTTCCGAAGGGAGTTCCACTGAACAGGCTTGGGGTCTATGAGATAGATAGGTGCTGTAGGAGGAACGTATTGGGTAAGTCCAGCTGCCGGATAGACATTCAGGCTGGTACCGATAATAATAAAGATATCTGCCTGCATACACTCCGTTGCAGCCCGCTCTATCTCAGGAACAGGCTCGCCGAACCATACAATAAAGGGGCGTAGCTGACTGCCATCCTGGGCACAGTCGCCCATCTTGACAAGCAGATGGTCCTTGTCGAGCGTGCGGATGCAGCGAGGGTCGTTAGGATTACGGCTGCTGGTAACCTTCATCAGTTCGCCATGCAGGTGGATGACGTTGGTGCTTCCTGCACGTTCGTGCAAGTCGTCTACGTTCTGGGTTACAACAGTCACATCATACTGTTTCTCCAACTCGGCCACCAGCCGATGACCCAGGCAAGGCTCCTTCTGTAGTATCTGGGTACGCAGATTATTATAGAAATCTGTTACCATCTGGGGATTACGCATCCATCCTTCAGGCGTTGCTACATCCTCGACATTATACTGCTCCCATAAGCCGTCGCTGTCGCGGAACGTACTTACGCCACTCTCGGCACTCATGCCGGCACCAGTCAATACAACAACTTTCATACGACCCAACTTTTTATATAATAATGTGCAAAAATAACAAAAAAAATGTAATGTTTGCCTATTGGATAAATAAAATGTATTAATTTTGCGCCGCATAATAGTAAATGTATTCTAAGAATGAACAAAATTAGCTACGCTTTGGGCCTTGGCATTGGCCATCAGCTCAAGAGTATGAAC
>Ga0265301_10000643_pt1 | contig 48871 bp, 45 predicted proteins | sample AusTroGonzalo_MG_2_FD_193488 | JGI IMG/M metagenome (GOLD analysis project Ga0265301, IMG submission 193488) | Bovine rumen microbial communities from tropical cattle in Woodstock, Queensland, Australia - Gonzalo_04 | ecosystem: Host-associated > Mammals > Digestive system > Stomach > Rumen ...
AAAATCCCAAAAAAAAAAAAAAAAAAAAAAAAGAAAGTGCATTTCAGCTGTTGAAATGCACTTTCCTGCATCTATGGTGCCATTAGCGCCTACTGATGATAGATTACTCACCCAACTTGATACGGATGAAGTTCACCACTGTGGCTTCTTTATCAGCAGCCTGGATGTACTCAGCAACCGTCTTGGGATCAGCAACCAAAGAGACTTGGTTGAGCAGGCAGCTCTCCTTGAAGAACTTGTTCAGACGGCCTTTGGCGATGTTCTGAATCATGCCTTCGTTGAGGTTCACCTGACCGGGTACCGTAGCCTTGATTTCGCGAGCCTGGGCACCTTGTTCCTCGGTGATGTAACCCTTGGTGATGTTCGAGTTGATGTGGTCATCGCTATCCACGTGGTTGGGGTTGATGCCAGCCTTGCGGAGAGCCTTCTCGACTTCCTTGCCGATAAGTTCATCCTTGGTCTTGTCGACTGCAACTTGGAGTTCGCGGTCCTTCACCTCTTGCGGGATGGAGGCTTCGCTCACCGACAACGGGTTCATGGCAGCGACGTGCATGCAAACCTCGTGGCTCACTTCCTCGACACCAGCAAAGTCCTTGTTCATCTCAACGATGGTAGCAAGACGGTTACCGGGGTGGTTGTAGTTGGCAACGTAAGCACCTTCCAATACCTTGAAAGCACCCAGTTCGGTCTTCTCACCCGTGACAGCACTTTGGTTGGCAACGAGAGCCTCAACGGTCTGACCGTTCAGTTCCATAGCCTTCAGGGCCTCAATGTCCTTCACGCGGTTGGCAACAGCCATATTGAGGACGTCTTTCGTGAATTTCACGAAGTCGGCATTGTTGGCCACGAAGTCGGTCTCGCAGTTCACCATGATAATGGCGGCATACTTGTGGTCTTCGGTAGCCTTCGACAACACGCAGCCTTCGCTGGCGTTACGGTCGGCACGCTTGGCGGCCTTAGCCATACCCTTCTTGCGAAGGATGTCGATAGCGGCCTGGATGTCACCATCGGTCTCAACGAGAGCCTTCTTGCAATCCATCATGCCGGCACCCGTCATTTGTCTCAGTTCATTAACTTGAGAAGCGGTAATATTCATTGCGTTATCCTTTCTATTTAATTAGTTCTTTCCAGCAGGACGGCGAGGACGGCGGTTGCGCGGACGGCGCTCTTCCTTCTCTTCCTCAACCACTTCGTCTTTCATTTCCTCAACCTCTTCCTCGTTTTCTTCGGGGAGCAGGTCCTTGTTGTTCTTGCGCTCGGTGATGCCTTCCTCAATGGCGTCAACCATCTTGCCCACGATGAGGGCAATGCTCTTCGAAGCATCGTCATTGGCGGGGATGGGGAAATCAATGAGGTTGGGGTTGGTGTTGGTATCAACGATGGCGAAGGTGGGGATGTTCAGCTTGCGGGCTTCGGCCACAGCAATGTGCTCCTTCATGATGTCGACGACGAACAAAGCGGCGGGCAGACGGCTCAGGTCGGCGATAGAACCGAGGTTCTTCTCCAGTTTCTCGCGCTCACGTTCAATCTGCAGCTTCTCGCGCTTTGAAAGGCTCTTGTATGCATCGCTGGTCATCATCTTGTCGATGCCCGTCATCTTCTTGACGGCCTTACGGATGGTAGCGAAGTTGGTGAGCATACCGCCAGGCCAACGTTCAGTAACGTAAGGCATGTTGACGCGCTTGGCGAGGTCGGCGACCACTTCCTTGGCTTGCTTTTTGGTAGCCACGAAGAGGATGCGCTTGCCCGATTTGGCCAGTTGGCAGAGGGCATTGGCTGCCTCGTCCATCTTAGCTTGGGTCTTATAAAGGTCGATGATGTGGATGCCATTGCGCTCCATGAAAATATAGGGAGCCATGTTCGGATTCCATTTTCTCTTGAGGTGACCGAAATGACAACCGGCATCTAATAATTCTTCAAATGTTACTTGTGTCATGAGTTTTCTTTTTTAATGTTTACATTCACTGAATACAATCGCCAAGTAGTCTCCGGAAGAAGAATCTCAGCGATTTGGATACTAAACAAAATCGCTCGGCTTCTGAGGGCTTAACGTTTGCTGAATTGGAACTTCTTACGGGCACCGGGCTGACCGGGTTTCTTACGCTCGACCATACGCGGGTCGCGGCGCATCAAACCTTTAGCCTTCAGGGTAGGACGATACTCGGGGTTGATTTCGCAGAGGGCGCGGCTGATGGCGAGACGCAAAGCCTCGGCCTGGCCGTTGATGCCACCACCGTCGAGGTTGACCTTGATGTCGTACTGGCCGAGGGTCTCGGTCAGCATCATAGGCTGCTCAACCACATAGTGGAGGATGCTCGTCGGGAAGTACTCCTTGTAGTCGCGCTTGTTCACCGTAATGTTACCACTGCCGGCCTTCATGTAGATGCGGGCAACGGCGGTCTTTCTTCTACCTAAAGCGTTGATAACTTCCATGATAATTACTTATTCTTATTAGTGTTGAGTTTCAGTTCGATGGGCTGCTGGCTCTGTTGCTTGTGCTCAGGGCCTTCGTAGACATAGAGGTTTCTGAAGAGCTCGGAACCGAGTCTCGTCTTGGGCAGCATGCCTTTGATAGCATGTTCGAGGACGAAAGTGGGCTTGCGTTTCAGCATATCGCACACCATAGTCTTACGCTGACCACCCGGATAACCCGTGTGACGCAAATAATACTTCTGCGACATCTTGTTTCCTGTCAGGACAACCTTTTCTGCATTGATGATGATGACATTATCGCCACAATCGCTGTGGGGAGTGTAGCATGCCTTCTTTTTGCCACGCAGAATCATGGCAACCTCGGCGGCAAGACGGCCAAGGATTTGTCCTTCAGCATCGATGACATACCATTTCTTCTCGGCATGTTCTTTGTTGACGCTTACTGTCTTGTAACTTAAGTAGTTCATTTTGTTTTTTGTATGTTTTTATCCAAATTCTACATTCATTTGCCCTTTTTAGGGGGCGCAAAATTACATCTTTCTTCCTTACGCTCCAACTTTTTTTTCAGCATTGATTCATTTTCGCCCATAAATCAATGCGTTGAACCGCTCAGAAGTCAAATGATGGGCTGGATTAACGAGGCCGCAAAAGTACTACTTTTTTGAATACTGACAACACTTTGAATGAAATTTCCTACCTTTGCGCCAAAATTCAGAGGCAATGTCCATAGAAATCAACCATATTACCAAACGTTACGGCAATCAACTTGCCCTCAACAACGTGACGCTCTCTATCAATAAAGGTATCGTCGGACTGCTTGGCCCTAACGGTGCCGGGAAATCGACACTGATGAAAATCATCACTTGCTTCATCCCTCCCACTTCGGGCACGGTGAGCGTCAACGGACATGATGTCACCGACGACCCGATGGCGGTAAAGCACATCGTGGGTTACCTGCCGGAGCATAATCCGCTTTATTTGGACATGTACGTTCGCGAGTATCTGGAGTTTGTGGCCGGCATTCACCAACTGAAAGGAGAAACTGCCAAAAAACGCATAGCGGCGATGATTGACGAGACCGGACTGGGCCTTGAGGCGCATAAGAAAATCGGAGCTTTATCGAAAGGCTACCGTCAGCGCGTCGGTCTTGCCCAAGCCATGATGCACGACCCTCAGGTGCTCATCCTCGACGAACCCACCTCTGGCCTCGACCCCAACCAACTTGTCGACATCCGCAACCTCATCTCCAACCTTGGGAAGGAGAAGACCGTGCTGCTCTCCACCCATATCATGCAGGAAGTGGAAGCCATCTGCGAACGCGCCATTATTATTAATAAAGGTGTAGTGGTGGCCGACGACAAGATTGAGAACCTGAAACAAGACAACGCCGCCAACAATGTAGTCGTGGTAGAGTTTGAAAGCGAGATTGGCGAAGAGTTGTTGCGCACTATCCCGATGGTCGGCAAGGTGCAGCGCATACACGACAACCACTGGATCCTTGAGCCGCAGGGTGACACCGACATCCGCGCCAACCTGATGAAGTGGTCGGTGGACCGCGGGCTCATCATCAAGACTTTGCAAAAGGAAGACTTGAGCATCGAGGAGGCCTTCCAGAAGCTGACCAAGAGTTAGGTCGCGAAAGGAGTGCCCTTCCCCTACCGATGTGAACCTCCTTTAGTTTCGTTCTATTATCCCCCTGTTTTCTCCCTGTTCTCCTTCTGTTAACATGCTGTTCACACGCTGCCCACAGGAAGGAATCACGAAGTTATCACAAAGGTACCTCAAAGGTACCAGATAGGGGCTATAGGCTTACTATAGATTTAGTATAGCGTTGGTATAGCGTTGGTATCGTTTTTTGTACTTTAATGGATTGTGAATGAGTGTGTTATGGAAGAAAATCATTTAGCAAGTCTATCTGCATAGTGTATCACACAGAGAAACAGATAGTTACAAGGATTTACCTATCTCATTCGGGCTTTGTGTTCGCGATTGCAAAGATAGGAAAAATTTCTGGATTTACCCTCAAAAAAAGCCCAAAAAATGAAACCTTTGACCTCACCCCCGACCCCTCTCCACAGTGGAGAGGGGAGTAATCTCAGCCAAGTTTGTTACAGTTGTTACAGTTGTTACAGTTAAAAACACAGAGAGAACTGCTCCAAAGAACCGCCCAAATCGGAGCGGCTCGTCATTCCCATAATAATCCTTACCTCGTCACGGAGACTTTCCTCACCACCACACCATTTGCAGTTTCTATATTGATAAGGAAAAACCCTGCGCCATATTTGCTGAAATCGTATTCGAAAGCATTGCCGCTGGCTTTGCCATCATACAAGATTTGACCAAGCATATTGCTTATGGTGATATACCTTAGGTCTTCCGCTTCAATGATTACCTTGCCATTAGTTGGGTTAGGTGAAACGGCACAATCAACCAAATTGTATTCATTCACACCAGTACCTGAGTTTTGCCATTTCAAAATAGGGAAACCTCTGTTGATAGGAACGGCATAATCTGCTTTCCATGCAGGAGTGCTTAATCCTTGGTTCAATGTGACTACAAACTGAGGGTCTCGCATCTGTGCGCTGGTCATACCTTCGCCACCGTCTTTGCCAGTATTGTTCCAGCCAATGGCATTGGTTTGCCCCGTATCATCAGTGTTGAAATAACAATTATACATCAACACCTCATTGGCTCCACCGATGATGGCACCAACAGCCTCGCCCTGAGCGGCCACCATTCCAGCCACATAGCTGTTGCGCACGGTACTATAGTTGCTGAAACCCACCAAGCCACCTACATAGTTATTGCCTGTCACTTCACAAGTATTGTAGCAACCCGAAATGATGGAGTTGGTTCCTTGTTCTTGATACCCCACTAATCCACCACAGTAACTGAGAGCGAATAAAGTACCGCCATTCACATAGCAATTACGCATATTGGTATTTTCGGCGTAGGCGACCATTCCACCAGTATAGTTGCGTCCACTGGCAGTGATGTTTACCAATCCCACATTGTAGAGATTGGCATTTTGCGTATAGCCAAAGAAACCTTGATACGGGGTGTTGGGTTGGTCGATATACAGATTGGAAATAAGTTTGCCATTACCGTCAAAGGTGCCTTTGAAGGGATAACCTGGATACAAACCAATGGAAGTCATATTGTTGGGCACATTTTGTGGCAAAATGATGTCATTCATCAGTTTGATGTATTTACCTTCAAATGCGGTGCCGCTATTGCATTGTTCGGAAACCCAACGAAGCATGTCTGCATCGTAGATGTAAACCGTGTCGTTATTGAGGGGGGATAACTCAAATGTTTTTATCTCACCATAAGTAGTAGTATTGCAATCAGAGACATTCAAAAAAGTCCTATATTCGTATGTTGTGTTAGTAGTTAAGCCAGATAAATTGTATGAGAAATAGTCTAAATCATTTGTAATATTAATGTTTGAGAAGGTTATGTCTCCTATCTTTCGGTATTCAAACCCCTTAAGAACAACTTCAGTGTTCATCGTAGATACAGAGCCATGCAATATTGCTGATGTCGCTGTGATTCCTGTTGCACGATATGTTTCAGCACTGTATGATAACATTGACAAAACAGGATAACCATTATTCATGCTTGTATTATCAGGATTCCACGAACAAGTTCCATTGTTTAGTAGTCCTACAAATTCATTTAATTGCATTGCATTCGATGACATTGGTTGTCCACCAAATGTGTTGACTCCTCCACAGGTGGATAAATAATAACAGTTCATCGTATTGTAGTTGTCACCTGAAACACAACCCATAATGCCGCCACAGTGGTTACCACCGCTTGGCATTAAACTTCCCACATTATAGCAGCTAGCGATAGAAATGAAGGCATAATTTGGATATCCTACAATGCCCCCAGTGTAGTTGTAGCCACCATATGTCGTCACATTTCCTGCGTTATAACAGTTTGTGATTGTGGTGGAGGCATAATAGGTATATCCCAAAATACCACCACAGCAATTGCGTTGGCCACTTGCCATCACACTTCCCGTGTTGTAGCAGTTGGTAATAGTAAGATTGCATGAGTTTGCATATCCCATAATACCGCCGTGATAGTAACTGTTACTACCACTTGTAGTCACGTTTCCTGTATTGTAACTATTGGTTATGATAATATTGCCTGAATCCACATATCCCAAAATGCCACCACTATATGAGTTGTTATTGCCGCTTGTAGTGATATTTCCCATATTATAACAGTTGATGATAGTACATCCGTTTTCGACCCAGCCAATTATTCCACCAGCATATTGTCCCATTGTGGTTATTGAGCCATCTGTAATGCCAAAATTCGCAACGCTTGCTCCATCAGTAGCACCAAAAAAACCTACACGGTTAGCGTTATTGTGTATGAACAATCTTAAAACGGAATGTCCATTTCCGTTAAAATGACCTCCAAAGAATTGATAATTTGTGCTAGAATTCCAATATCCAATCGGAGTCCATAGGAAATCTTCACTACCATTAAGGTCAACATCAACCATCAATTTGTAATGATAATCATGGTTGGAAACATGCCCGCCACCAGCATCCAAACCGTTGTTCACGCGATAGGCGAGATAGGCCAACTGCTGTGCGTTTTCAATCAAGAACGGGTCAGCTTCCGTTCCTGTTCCATGTGTCCAAGGTTCCCAAGTGCCGTCCCAAACGGAAACTTGCGCCGAAAGTTTTGCCATCGGCATAGAGAGCACCAGCAACAAGCTGATAACCATTGTTTTTATAATTCTATTCATAGCGATTTGTTTTTTATGGTTTGTAATATTGTCTGCTTTATGGTTTGCGTGGCTACTTATCGGATTTCGGGCTTCGTTCAGGACAACAAAAACGTGGACATTTCCTATCCACATTCTGAGGTCCTGAGAAAACCCTTATCATTAGACAAGTAAGTCCACGTAGTACGCAGACATTCACAACTTGCCGGATAATGATAAATATTTTGAAATTTCTCAGGTTTCAGAATGTTACCGAACAAATAGCAAACGCTATGGTATAAAATATGTCGTTTTCGTTATTGCGCCTAATGCGCTTTATTCATTTTCAATGCTAATTGGTTAGACTTTGTGTTTGTTGGGTGCAAATATAGAAAGAAAATCAGAATAGAGACAAAAAACGGTGTGAAATTGTGCTATGTGCTATCATTGTTCAATAATTTGGTCTACAGGATTCGGATTACTTTCAATATCTTCATCGCTGTTTGCTATAGCTTTGATATAGTCAGAGGCTCTCTCAGGCGATACCACCGAACGACCCAAACGACGCTCCATCGTTTGGCGAGCTTCGCGAGCCACGTCACCGCCTTCTTTGGCGATACGCTGGCTCTCAGCCATCGTCTGTGGATTCGATTGTCTGGAGTATTCCGTAGTGGCGACCTCAGCCAAGTTATTAAGCGCCAATTCTATGTTGGTCATGTTGTCGCGTAGGTTCTGCTTGGTCAGACCTTTGTAACGTTTGTACTCGCCCGTAGTCATTCCGCTCCACGCCTTAGTGAGCACATTGGTAAGGATAGCAAAATCTTTCGAATCATGGATGCCTGAGCGATGCCACTCATCGGTCAGTTCCTTGCGCATTTCAATAGAACGTATACGCTCGTTAATCCATCGGTCGCTGTAACCCTGTCGACGATAGTCCTCAACGGCCATCTGGAATGTCAGCTCAGGATCTATCATCTGGTCTATGCGTTGACTACCGACTTCAGCCAACCATTGGCGAACAGGCTCGGCCTTCTTGGACGGAATGGACTGGATGATGCGGAAAATTCCCTCAAGGTCAGCGGCTTGGGTCTTGCGCCGTTTGCCATCGGGAGCCAACATTTCAACAGGGGGACAAATTGTCCCCCACTTGGATTTCAGTTCTGGGTCGCGTCGTAGCATCTTCTTTATGTAATCACGCGGGTTTACTGTATCGGTCAGAATTTGCACAATATCCGAAATGGCGAAGTAGTATTTCTCCTGCTCCGAATCCCATGCAACACGGACCTTCTTACCTTCAAAAAGCTGTATTGCAAGATTATTGCTATTCTCTGTGTCGTTCATTGTTTTGCTGTTTTCCAAACCTTGAATTCATTTTTTGCCAAACATCATAGCGTTATACTTTTAATGTTCCGATTGCAAAGTTACATTGTTTTTCCTTTTATACAAAGTTTTCCATCTAAATTTACTTCTTGCAGCATGACAAAAAAAACTCCTTGCCATGTGGAAGAATTGTTGTACCTTTGCAGCCGCTTACGTGGAAAGATTTGATTTGATTGCAACCACAAGAAAAAATGCTAAACCAATGCGTTTTCCTTGGGTTCCTGAGCCTGTCGAAGGACCCTTTCAGTCAACAACTTCCCACACAAATTTATTATTAACCAACTAATAAACAATTTGTTATGGGTTATTATTTCACATCAGAATCCGTCTCCGAGGGTCATCCCGACAAGGTATGCGACCAGATTTCAGATGCTGTATTGGACGAGATTCTCCGTTATGATCCCACTTCGAAAGTGGCTTGCGAGACTTTGGTTACCACGGGTTTAGTCGTCGTGGCTGGCGAAATTAGAACCAATGCCTACGTCGAAATTCAAGATATTGCCCGTCGTGTCATCGACCGCATCGGATACAACAAGTCGGAGTACCAGTTTGACGCCCAGTCGTGCGGCGTACTCTCGGCCTTACATGGACAATCCAACGACATCTATATGGGTGTAGGGCGCGACGACCCTGAAAACCAAGGAGCCGGCGACCAAGGCATGATGTTCGGCTTCGCCTGCAAGGAGACCGAAAACTATATGCCCCTCACCATCGACCTCTCCCACATGCTTCTGCAAGAGTTGGCGAAAATCCGTCGCGAGGGTAAAAAGATGAAATACCTCCGCCCCGACGCCAAGTCGCAAGTTACTGTGGAATACAGCGAAGGCTGGAAGCCGCTGCGCATTGACACTATCGTCATTAGCACGCAACATGATGAATTTGCCGACGACGAGACCATGCAGAAACAAATCGAGGCTGATGTACGCAGCATCCTTATCCCCAGGGTTAAGAAACAACTGCCTGCCCGCTTGAAGAAACTCTTTGGTGAGGACATGAAACTCTACGTGAACCCCACCGGAAAGTTCGTTATCGGAGGTCCCCACGGCGACACGGGTCTGACAGGCCGCAAAATCATCGTTGACACCTACGGTGGACGAGGCGCCCATGGTGGCGGTGCTTTCTCAGGAAAGGACAGCTCGAAGGTAGACCGCTCGGCTGCCTATGCTGCACGCCACATCGCCAAGAACCTTGTGGCTGCCGGTATCTGCGACCAAGCTTTGGTGCAAATCGCCTACGCCATCGGCAAAGCCGAGCCGGTAGGCTTCTACATCAATACGGAAGGCACTTCACACGTTGATATGAGCGATGCTGAGATTGCCCTCAAAGTAAAGGAATTGGTTGACCTCCGTCCTTATTTCATCGTGAAACGGTTCGGCCTCACTAACCCCATCTTTGAAGAGACAGCTTCATACGGACACTTTGGTCGCCAACACGAGATTCGTAAGATAGAAGTATTCTATGAAGATGGTGAAACCTTCCGCGAAGGCGAGCACATATACAAGAAAGTCGAGTTCTTCGCTTGGGAAAAACTCGACCTTGTAGACGCTTTGAAAGACGCTTTCAACCGATAGTTACTCTCCGTCTCCGCCTCCAATATCGATAGGCTCTTCTTCCTTCATTTGCGACATTAGCATTAATGTCATGATTTCTTCGGGAGTCAGTCCTAAATACTTAATGGACTGCCTTGCATCGTCAACGACTTCACTCTCAGGATATTCATCGATAATCCTTTGAAACATGGCATGTGCTTGGGCGGTATCATTAAGCATATCATGATAGACGTATGACCCCATGACAAGGAGACTCATAGGAGCCCACTTGGATTGGGGATACTGCGACACTATCTGATTGCCCAGTTCGATACTTTTGTCAGTATTGTTCAGCAGCACATTGATTTCCAAAGCATGATACAGCCAAATGGCCGCTGTGGAGTCATCGGGATTTTGCTCAACATACCGGCAGTATTTCTCAGCCACTTTGGGAGCCACGTCCTTGTTTATCGATTGGTTTTCATTAAACAATGTGGCTTCAGCAGCTTGGAGGTCCTCTTTAGTAAGCTTTTTCTCGCCACAAGCCATCATACCGAAAGCCAGTACGACAGCCATCATAATGTTCAGTGATTTCTTCATGATATAATAGTTTTATCTGTGTTTTTTCTTATGCGGGAAAATCATACGGTAATCCACATCACACTTTCCATCCATGATGGAGCGCAGTTTGCCTTGCAACAAGGTCTTGCGCAAAGGTGCGATACGGTCGACGTGAACATGACCCTCAAGATGGTCATATTCATGCTGGATAATACGGGAACGGATGCCTTCAAAAACGTCTTCGTGCTCCTGAAAGTTCTCATCAAGATACTTGATGCGAATCTTATCGGGTCGCATCACCTCCTCATAGATATTGGGCAGGCTGAGACAGCCCTCCTTGAAAGGCACTTCCTCGCCAAAGGTCTCAAGGAGTCCGGCATTGATAAAGACTTGTTTGAAATCCTTGCCGTCAGGGTAATCCGGATAAAACGGATTGCCGTCGACAATAAAAAGACGGATGGATCGGTTGACTTGCGGAGCTGCCAAACCGACACCTTCGGAATGAGCCAAAGTCTCCCACATGTCAGCAATCAATTTGTCCAAATCTGGATAATCAGGCGTGATGTCCTGTGCAACTGCTTTCAAGGTGGGATGTCCGTATGCAACAATAGGTAATATCATAGTTTGAATTTTATAGATTCCATATAAGACTGAAGAATAATGGTGGCTGCAATGGTGTCAACCAATTCCTTGTCCTGTCGTTTTGACTTTTTTAAGCCGGCATCTATCATAGTCTGATGGGCCATCACAGAGGTAAACCGCTCGTCATAACGGACAATGTTCAAATCGGGCAACAGCTTTTTCAGCCGATTGACGATAGGATCGATGTATTTAGAACAATCGGAAGGATTGTTATGCATATCTTTCGGCTCACCGATAACCAGGGTCTCCACTTCTTCCTTTTTCAAATAATCCAGCACAAAATCAACAAGTTGTGCCGATGGAACGGTGGTCAGTCCGTTAGCAATAATCTGCAAAGGGTCAGTCACCGCGATACCGCAGCGTTTCCTTCCCAAATCTATTGCCATGATTCTTGCCATTATCTCTTTTTTTCGAAGTGCAAAAATACTCAAATTATTGAAACCACACTATAACCCAAGGATTGACCGTCACTCCAGTTCCACGAACCCGTCCCCATCTTCGGCATAACGCAACTGCTTTTTATAGGGGTCGTAACGCAACTGATACCAACCGCGATAATCCTGATGCTGCTTGCGCAATTCCTCCCTAACGTAACTGTTCAACATATAGTCGTAGGTGTAACCTGCATACAGCTTACCCAAATAGACGGCATAGTTATATACATCTTCAAGTTTCAGCGTATCGATAGTATAGGAATAATCCAGTTGTTGCGTCCAAAACGCGTAGTCTGTCTTTGAGTCGAATCCATCCATAAGGTTGTGCTCACAATACAATACGGGCAGCCACACGCTGTCGTTGATTTCAAACCACGAAGCCACATTGACCGTATTCAAAGCATGCTTGTAGCTGAATTCTTCTGTATCACTAAAAAGATAGTCCTCATATTCGGTAACGCGTCCCGAAATCTCCATACGCGAAAGCATCACCAACCAATGCGTGGAATCAACCTGTACATTATCCATGTTTTCTGGAACATAAACCTCGACGTCGTAGGCTCTCATTGTCTCAGCATAAGCATTGTACATAACATCCAAGAACAGGTCCTGACTGAAGCCGTTCAGCACTTCGGTCTTCTTGTCCAACACCGTATTATACTCCACCTTCACCTCGGCCTTTTCCGGGAAATAGACGGCGGCCTGAATGCCGGTTTGCTCAGCCACGTATTTCTTGGCCAGTTTCAAATCGGTCTGACAACTTGTAAGCAACAAGACACAAAGCAATCCTATGGTAAAGTTAATTCGCATTATCACCAAATTCATTAAACAAATCCATCTGTACACCATCACCCTTGGATTCTACGATTTCCAACGGCACGTCTTCGGGATTCACCACTATCTTCTCCTCTTTTTCTTCTGATTCATCCTCACTCTGCTCAGGATGGTCAGGTTCCAAAAACTCAAAGCTATCTATCTCTCTTGTGGAAAGACGTTTACCCTTTGCCTTATAACTCTTGATGCCGATAAACTCTTCCACATTGATTTCATCGTCGGGGAAACTGTTGCCCGCATCGCTAACCTTGTAGCTCAACAGCAGACGCGGCATAGCATCAGTACTCATGCCCAGGTATTTTGCCTCGGGATGCTCGCCGATGAAAGAGGCGCGGCTGTTCAGCTTGATGTCGGCTTCGATGTTGAAACGTTTCAAGTACATCTTCTGCGTCTCCCCTTCAATATAGACGACAGAGAAAATCTCGTCGGGGACAAACTTGCGAATCTCCACCATATCGTCATCAAAATGGGTATTGAGGTCGAAACCAGAAATCTTGAACTCGCCGTTGCTGAAGATTTGAAGAATCTTGTCGTCACCTTCGAAGGGGCCAAGGTATTGACCTCGCTTGTCGACATTCAGGCGACGGACCGTATCGTCATACCATATCTCACGAGCTTCAAGCGTAGAAACGCCCTCCCCTCCCTTCTTGATTTCCTTTACCTCGTACTTGGTAAGTAGGTTGCCGCGCGTGTCGCGACCCTTCACAGCCAAATCAGCAAACTGGTAGTCCACGGTCTTCTGTTTCTTGTTAAACAGCACCAGCGTCACCTTAATCACTTCGGCCTCACCATTGGGATTCGACGAGAAATAGCGGACCTTCGATCCAGGCTTGCCCTGCGTAAGGTCATATTCCTTGTCGCGGGTGACGCCTTTCACAGCAAAACGTTTCACGTAATGCGGCGCACCACTCTTTCCGTCACGATAGACGACATTGTAGGTGGTACGGTCGTCATTCTTATGGAACACATCAACATGTATCACCTTCGGTCCCACAAAGAGTTTCGGCTGCAACTTGACCACCGCATACTTACCATCCTCATGGAAGACGATGATGTCGTCCATGTCAGAGCAGTCGCACACATATTCGTAAGCCTCCTTGTTCTTCTCGCGCTTCAGTCCCTCGCCCGTACAGACGAAGCCCTCTTCCCTATTGACATAGAGTTTTTCGTTGTTGGCTGCAACAGCCACAGCTGAGATGTTATCGAAGTTGCGGATTTCCGTCTTGCGCTCCCGTCCCTCGCCGTATTTCTCCTTGATATGCAGGAAATAGTCGATAGTATAGTCAACAATATGGTCAAGGTTGTAGTGAGCTTCCTCCATCCTCTTCTCAATATCAGCCAATTGCTCATCAGCCTTCTTGATGTCAAACTTGGAAATCTTACGGACGGGTTTCTCGCAAAGCTTCTCCACATCTTCACGGGTGATTTCGCGTTTCAGCAGTTTGCGGTACTTGTCGAAACGGCGCTCAATGCCCGTCAATTGGTCTTCCCAACTCTCATAGTCCTTGTTTTCCAACTCCTTATAAATGCCTTTCTCGAAGAAAATCTTCTCCAACGAAATCCAATGCCAGCTGTTCTCCAATTCCTCAATGAGAATACGGAGTTCCCAACTGAGTAGTTCCATCGTGCGGTCGGTGCTGAGTTTCAATATCTCACTCACCCCCATGAAGGCCGGGTGTTGGTTGACGATGACACAGGCGTTGGGTGATATGGACACCTCGCAATCCGTAAAGGCATACAAAGCATCTATGGTCTGGTCAGGCGAAACCCCAGGGTTCAAGTAAATGACAATTTCGCATTGTGCTGCGGTATTATCGTCAATCTTCTTGATCTTGATTTTGCCCTTGTCGTTACACTTGATGATGCTTTCAATAACGCTTCCTGTTGTGGTGCCGTACGGTATCTCGCTAATCACAAGCGTCTTTTTGTCCTGCTGGCTAATTCTGGCCCGGATGCGTACCTTACCGCCTCGCAGTCCGTCGTTGTAGTTGGTGACATCCATCAAACCACCCGTCTGAAAGTCGGGATAGAGCGTGAAAGGCTCGTCACGCAAGTAGGCAATGGAAGCATCAATCAACTCGTTGAAGTTATGAGGCAGGAATTTGGAAGCCAAACCCACAGCGATACCTTCGGTACCTTGAGCCAACAGCAACGGGAATTTTACGGGTAATGAGACAGGCTCAGGATTGCGGTTATCGTATGACCGCGTCCAATCTGTAGTCTTCTGGTTGAAGACGACCTCCTTGGCAAACTTCGAGAGGCGTGCCTCGATGTAACGTGGAGCTGCAGCATCATCACCTGTGAGGATGTTGCCGAAGTTACCCTGCTTGTCTATCAACAGGTCTTTCTGGGCAAGTTGGACCAAGGCATCCCCAATGGAGGCATCGCCATGCGGGTGATATTTCATCGTATTACCCACAATGTTGGCCACCTTGTTGAAGCGTCCGTCATCGAGTTCGTCCATCGAATGTAGGATTCGGCGCTGCACAGGCTTCAAGCCATCCTCAATGGCTGGTACCGCACGCTCCAAGATGACGTAGGAGGCATAGTCGAGAAACCAGTTCTCGAACATACCCTTCAAGGGTATCACATGATACTCATCCTCTTGAGCCTGTGCATCTTGCACGCCATCCAAAGCCTCATCCTGTGACACTTCGTTCAGCATGCCGCCTTCCAATTCCGTCTTGTCCTCAATATCCATAGACTGCAGATCTTACAACTTTCGAGCCACTTCCTTCTCGGTATAGCCCTCAATAATATCGCCTACCTTAATATCGTTGAAGTTCTCAATATTCAAGCCGCAATCCATACCGGCAGGGACCTCCTTCACATCGTCCTTGTAACGTTTCAAGGAGCCCAAAGTACCCGTGTAAACCACGATACCGTCGCGGATAACACGAATCTTTGTGTTACGGGTTACCTTACCATCCAAGACCATACAGCCTGCAATGGTACCGACCTTGCTAATCTTGAAGGTTTCGCGGATTTCCAAGTTGCAGGTGACCACTTCCTCAATCTCAGGAGCCAACATACCCTCAATAGCGGCCTTGATTTCTTCAATGGCTGTGTAGATGATGGAATAGAGTCGAATATCAATCTTCTCCTGTTCGGCCATCTTTCGGGCTTGCGCCGTCGGACGTACATTGAAGCCCACGATGACGGCATTGGAAGCTGAAGCCAGCATGATATCAGACTCGCTGATGGCACCCACCGACTTATGAATCACATTCACTTGGACTTCTTCGGTGGAGAGCTTCAACAAGCTATCAGCCAAAGCTTCAACCGAGCCGTCCACGTCAGCCTTGACGATGATGTTCAATTCCTTGAAGTCACCAATAGCAATACGTCTGCCAATCTCATCCAGAGTGATATGCGGACTGGTGCGGCGTGTCTGTTCGCGCTGCAGTTGCTCGCGGCGGTTGGCAATGGCTTTCACTTCACGTTCATCAGTCATCACATTGAATCCGTCGCCGGGCATAGGAGCACCATTCAGGCCAAGCAGCAGTACGGGAGTCGAAGGACCTGCTTCCTTCACTTGCTTGTTATGGTCGTCAAACATCGCCTTCACTTTACCGTATGTAGTACCTGCCAACACCATATCTCCAATATGAAGCGTGCCGTTTTGCACCAAAATCTTGGCTACATAGCCTCTGCCCTTATCCAAAGCCGATTCAATGACCGTGCCTTTGGCTAAACGCTTCGGGTTGGCCTTCAGGTCCAAGAACTCAGCCTCAAGCAACACCTTTTCCAACAAGGCATCAACATTGGTACCAATCTTAGCTGCGATTTCCTGTTCCTGATACTTGCCGCCCCAGCTCTCCACCAGAATATTCATCTTGGCGAGCTGTTCGCGGATACGATCGGGCTGTGCTGTAGGCTTATCAATTTTATTCAGAGCGAAAACAATAGGCACACCTGCGGCCTGAGCGTGGTTAATGGCTTCCACAGTCTGAGGCATCACGTTATCGTCAGTTGCAATAACGATGATGGCGACGTCGGTAATCTTCGCACCACGGGCACGCATAGCGGTAAAGGCTTCGTGGCCAGGGGTGTCCAAGAAGGTAATCTTACGGCCACTTTCCGTAGTAACCTCATAGGCACCGATATGCTGCGTGATACCACCGGCTTCACCTGCCACAACGTTGGTATTACGGATGTAGTCGAGCAGCTTGGTCTTACCGTGGTCGACGTGACCCATGACCGTGACCACAGGAGCACGAGGCACCAAGTCCTCTTTTTTATCCTTCTCTTCGGTCTCGGCGATGGCCTCCTGTACTTCGGCGCTGACAAAGTCGACTTGGAATCCAAATTCTTCGGCAACAACTGACAGGGCTTCTGCATCGAGACGTTGATTGATGGATACAGGCATACCCAAGCTCATGCAGGTACCGATAACCTTAACCACGGGTACATTCATCATCGTAGCCAATTCGTTGGCGGTAACAAACTCCGTAACTTTCAGCACCTTCTTTTCCTCTTCCTGGCGCATCATCTCCTCCATCATGCTGCCTGCAACCTGCTGGCGTTTCTCACGACGGTGTTTAGAAGTCTTCGATTTGCCCATGGGTGACAAACGGGCGAGGGTGTCCTTAATCTGCTTCGAGATTTCCTCATCACTCAACTCAACTTTCTCCTCGCGTTTGTTTTGGCGATTACGGTCTTTCTTCGAAGGCTTCTGGGCATCCTTCTGACCTTTCTTGTTATCGTTCCCACCTCCTTGTTGTTTCTGCTTATCCTGTTTCTGGCCTTTGCCTTGTCCCTGTTGTTTGGCATTGGGATCGACGGGGTTCTCAGACGAACCTTCCGGCTTGCCACTGATACGTTTACGTTTACGCTTACGTTCAGGGCTAGCCTTGGTACGGTTCTTTTCATCCGGCAGTTCTATCTTATCCAAGATTTTGGGACCTTCCAACTTCTGGACTTCCGTCTTGATGAATCTCGGCTCAGAAGGCAACTGTTCTTTTTTCTCAACAGTCACTTCTTGTTTAGATTGCGGTTTCTCCTGAACTTTGGGTTGAGGCTGCGGATTCGGTTGGGGTTTAGGTTGTGGTTTAGGCTGAACCTTAGGCTGTTGCTGCTTCAACTCTGAAGTCTGTTTCGGCTGCTGCTTCTCAGGCTGCTGCTTTTCCGGCTGTTGCTTTTCCGGCTGCTGTTTCTCGGTCTGCTGTTTCTCAGGCTGTTGCTTCTCAGGTTGTTGCTTCTCGGGCTGTTGCTTCTCAGGCTGCTGTTTCTCAGGACGCTGTTTTGGCTCTGGCTTTTGTTCTTTTTTGGACTGATCCTTACCTTTTTTCTCAGGATGAGTTTTGGTGTTCAAGCTGTCAAGATCAATTTTCCCCAACACTTTCAGCGATGTTCCTTCAAAAGGATCTGCTTCAGGGGCTTTCTGCTCTTGCGGCTTTTCCTCCACCTTTACCTCAGCGGCAGGTTCTACCGAGGTAGAGCCAACCGTATTTGACGCGACCGGCTGCGAGGTTCCCTCAACTTGAGTTTCTTCCACGACTCGAGGCTTATCGGTGATGATAGGCGACATCGTGTTGGAGCGAATAATGACCTCCTCCACCTCATTGTTTTCCTGTTTTACTGATGACGAGGATGCCGAATCAACGGAAACAGACCCTCCCTTGTATGTGATGTTGCCCAATTTCTTGGCCTCATTCTTCACATCCTTCTCGCCCTGATATTCCTTCACGATCAGATCATACATCTCCGCCGTGAGCTTTGCATTGGGCGATGAATCTACCTGTAATCCCTTCTTGGCAAGGAAATCGCGGATAGTCGACACGCCCACATTGAATTCTTTTGCCGCTTTCGACAATCGAATGGTAGTGTTAGCTTCTTCGGACATAGTTTCTTTCTCTTTGTTTCTCGTTTATTGTTAATTCACAATGCCTCGGCATCATTCGGCATCTTGTTCAAATTCTGATTTAAGGATACGGAACACCTCTTCGACGGTGTCCATTTCAAGATCGGCGCGATTTGCCACCTCTTCAGGAGTATAGGAAAGCACATTCTTGGCTGTATCGCAACCCATCTTGACAAGCGAGTCAATGACCCATTGATCGATTTCATCCGAGAACTCCTGCAGGTCGACGTCTTCCTCGTCGATATTGGCTTCGCTGTTACGATACACATCAATCTCGTAACCTGTCAAACGACCGGCAAGCTTAATGTTATAACCGCCTTTACCGATGGCAAGACTGATTTGGTCGTTCTCCATATAGACGTTGGCCATCGTGTTGTCGTCGTTGATGCGGATTTCGGTGATTTTGGCCGGACTGAGGGCACGCTGGATGAACAATTGCGGATTTGTCGTCCAGTTGATAACGTCAATATTCTCATTACGCAATTCGCGGACGATACCGTGGATTCGCGAGCCTTTCATACCGACGCAGGCTCCCACGGGGTCGATGCGGTCATCATAACTCTCCACAGCAATCTTGGCACGTTGGCCGGGTTCGCGGACAATCTTCTTGACCGTAACAAGGCCATCATAAATCTCAGGCACCTCGGCTTCCAAAAGACGTTGCAGGAAGATTTCGGAGGTACGCGACAGAACAACCACAGGCGAACCGTTGACATTATCGACACTCTTGACGATGGCGCGCACCGAGTCACCTTTCTTATATTGGTCTTCAGGAATCTGCTCAACACGAGGCAGGGTCAACTCGATGCCTTCATCATCGACGGCGATAAGTTCACGTTTCCAAACGTGGGTAACCTCGGCTGTGATGATTTCGCCCACCTTATCTTTATATTTCTGGAAAATGTTTTCCTTCTCGTACTCGAGCACTTTGGCCTGCAGGTTCTGACGAAGGGCAAGAATGTCACGACGGCCAAAAGTCTCAATCTTAAGCACCTCACTCACGTCATCACCAACCTCAAAGTCAGGCTCAATCTTGATGGCATCGGAGAGCTTGATTTCACGTGCAGGGTCTTTCAACTCATCGTCTTCCACAACGGTGCGGTTATGATAAATCTCAAAGTCACCTTTGTCAACATTAACGATAATGTCAATAAACTCTTCTGTGTTGGCGTTGAATTTCTTGTCAAGCATGCCTCTGAACACATCTTCGATAATACGCATCAAGGCCTCGCGGTCAATGTTCTTGAAGTCCTTGAATTCGGAAAACGTTTCGACTAATTTGTAGTTGTCCATTTATGTATTGTTTAATTGTTGATTGTTTTATCGTTGAATTGAAATCGCATGACCGTCAAAAGATGATGGCGGGTTTGATCTCTGTGGTTTTTCGGGCCAAAACCAAATTGGCCTGCGGTTCGGCATTTTTCTTTTTGGAAGTTTTTTTGGGGGTGGGTTGAAACTCGATGTTCTCCTCGTCAAAGCTGACCAGTTTTCCTTGTATCTTGCCCAATTCCTTCGTCTTCACCTCCACATCCTTTCCGACATACTTCTGAAGCTGACGGTCCATCTTCAAGGCTCCTGAAAGACCCCATGATAGCACACTTAACTCATAGTCTTCAACATCACGATCCAGCTTGCCTTCAATAAAACGGGTGAGTCCCACGCAGTCGTCAATGGTAATCGCCGTGTCTGAGTCGACATACACTTCGATGACGTTATTGGGCTTCACCTTCACCTCAACCAGAAAGCGGTCGCTGCCATCCAGCGCCTCATTCATCAATGTCGTAACTGTGTCTTTTGTAATCATCTGCGATTCTGCTTATTGTTATAACAAAAAGACCCGTTACTTAAAGTAGCAGGTCTTCTTCCACCTCAAGTTGTCGAGCAAGGATTCGAACCTTGACAGGCAGAACCAAAATCTGCAGTGCTGCCATTACACCACTCGACATCATTCATCTCTGAATGCGGGTGCAAAAGTACAACATTTTTGAATACGCGCAAGCGTTTTTTTTCATTTTTTTGAAAAAAAGTGGAACTTGCGCTGTGCAAGCAGGGTCTCGTGGATATTCAGCACCTGCTCAAGAAGGTATTCGTCTTCGTCATCGTTGTCGTGTTCGATGATGAAGTCTGCGTTCTCACGTTTCTCTTTTTCAGTCCATTGGGCTTCCATACGCTCACGAACCGTTTCCTCGTCGCAATGGTCACGCAGCATGACACGGCGCAATCGGGTCTGCTCTGAGGCCGACACCAAGATGACGGCATCAAAGCGCTCGGATAGACCTTTTTCAAAAATAATGGCCGACTCATATAGGACGTAGGGCGACTCCTGCTGTTCAGCCCATTCATCAAACCAGGCATTAAGGACAGGATAAAGTAGCTGTTCAACGTCATGCATGGCCTTGGCATCATTGAAGATGATTTCCGCCACGCGCTTACGATTCACCTGATTGTCGTCGAAATACACATCCGCTCCGAACCGTGCTTTCATGGCTTCGCGGATATCGTCGCGTTCATAGAGCCGCTTGGCCTCCTCATCGCTATTAAACACGGGGATGTCAATACGCTGAAAAAGCTGGCTGACCCAAGACTTACCTGAGCCAATATTACCGGTAAGACCTATCTTTTTCATTGCACAATAAGGTACTCCACTTTTTCGGGAGTGATATTAAGAACTTGAACATAAGGTGGCCAAGCCGTCAAGGACAAGCCTAATAAAGGCTGAAGAGCCTCAAGCTGTCCTTTGTCGACTTCAACGCGAAACATATCAGGAGTCAGTCCGGTGTAATCCTTAAGAGACACATGGCATTTCACGGTTACCTCATCGGGGAAGAACCGCACGTGGAGTGAATCGGGATGGGTCAGAGGTACCTGAATATCCGTCTCCGTGAACTTCTCGACTTGTACCGTCGCCCTAACCGTTTTCACCTCAGACCGAATTTGGCCATCCAAAAGGTCCAAAGCCACCGTTTCGGTAAAACCGGCATTGACGTTGGCTTTAGTGAGCCATTGGGTAGATACTGATTTCAAGGTGTCTATTGTGGCCTCCGGACCATAGACGGTTACCGATGCAGGGTCAAGTACGGGAATACCATACACTTCAAACTGTCGCTGAGGACGGATGTCGCTCCGCAGCGTTACCGGCAACAGTTTCGACATCAAAGGATCCATATTGACAAACACCTTGGAATCATTCATCGTCAAATCATTGACGTTTACCCCCAGCATCTCGGCCACCTGTTCGGCCACATACGAGCTGCTGAACGAGTAGGTCGTTCCATTCTCAAAGCGATAGGGCACTTCCGTCAACGACAGACCGACCACACGTTTCTGCTCACGCATCATCTTGTAGCGCAAGGTGTGAAACCCGTTGGTCGTCATCGAGAAATTGACGTTCTGTTCCGGCGATGAAAGCCATCTGTCGGCAGGCACTTCTTCAATATGCAGACGGAATTGGGCCTGTGTCGTATAATTTTCCGACAGTTTCACCACCAGCCATGCTGCCGCTGAGATGACAACAAAAACCAGGAAAGTTAATATGGGTCGGTTGTTCATGGCTTATCGCGCCTGGCCTACCGACGTGCCGTCCTTGACAAGGGCTGTCTTCTCGATTTCAACCTCAATGTTAGGAGCAATGGATAGCATGACCGTGGTCTCCTTCACTTCGGCAATCTTACCGTGGAAGCCACCGATGGTAACTACCTTATCACCTTTTTTCAACTCGTCGCGGAATTTTTGTTCTTCTTTGGCCTTCTTCGACTGAGGACGGATGAAAAACAGCCAAAACACAACGATGAGCAATAAGATGAAGACAAGGCTCGACCACATGGATTGGCCTTGTTGTGGGGCTTGTTCTTGTAAGAGGATAAATAAGTTGTTCATTTCTAAGAATTTAATAATTTATAATTTAAGATTTAATACTGATCGGGAGTCTTCACATTGGCTTTGAGACGAAGCACAGTTTTATTGGGATTGGTGTTACTGATAACAGTAAGGGTGCGCGTCTGGAATCCATGATGGCCTTTGCTGTCGTAGGTCGCCTTGATGGTACCGCTCTTTCCCGGATCGACCGGTGTACGTGAGAAATCCCCCACCGTACAGCCGCAAGAGGAATTGACATTACTAATGATGAGGGGCATATTGCCCGTATTGGTGAAATGGAAAGTACAGGTCACCCGCTCACCCTGCAAAATCGCTCCAAAATCATGCTCTGTCTTGTCGAAGGTAATGACGGGCTGCTTATTGGAAGGTTGGGTAGCCGACTTGGGGTTGGTGACGAGGTCAGTCGAGAGCTCTCCCTTCTCGCCGCTGGAGTTGCAAGCGGTAAGTAAGCAAAAAGCCAAGATGACAACGGATAGCAGGCGTTTCATATTCATGGGTTATTTTGTCGTTGAGCAGTTACAATCATCACGCAGCCTTGATAGGTGGCATCTTGCTTGAGGCCGTGGCACTTCAGTACATAGAAATAGGTGCCGTCGGAAAGGCCGCCTCCGTCCCAGTCATTCTGGTAGTCTTTGGAGTGAAATACCACACGTCCCCAGCGGTTGAAGATGGTCAAATCCGAGGATTCATAGTATCGGTTAAGCGGTTCGTAATTCTCGTATTCAAGCCCTTCATCACGCGAGCCTCTATCCTCTCCACCAGACGAGCCACCGCCACCGCCGTTATCCAAAGCAATGATGAAATAATCATTTATTCCGTCGCCATTGGGCGTGAAGACCGTAGGTATCTTCAGTTTAACAGGCTCCACCTGAATGGTCTTATAATAAGAGGTATCGCATCCCTGAGGATTATAGACCTTTAATTCTGTAGAATAGTTACCCGTTTCAACGTAAGTAAACCTCGGCTCCTGTTCAATAGAAGTGAGATTATAGGTCGTGTTCAACACCCAATAGAAATTACTGACAGGAATGGTGTCCGTAGTGTTTTCAAATGAATAGGTGACATGGGGATTTTGCAGATAAACCGTATCTCCCGGGTCGGTGCTGATTTCTATCAGGGGATTGGGGTAAGCCCTCAACGTTACGCTATCCCATTGAATGCAACCGCGGCTGTCGGTCACCTTAATATGATAATAGCGGAAGGCTTCCAATCCGATTGCCAACGAGTCGCATCCCGGGGCAATATGAAGCGGGCTGACATCCCATTGATAGACAAAAGGCTTCGCATACACCTCGGAATGCGGGTCAACCCAAGCCAAAACCTGGGCATTACGTCCATTTTCCATCTCACGGTTGCTGCATGTCAGCTTCACCTGACGAAAGTCGATAGTATACCTTGGCATCACATTAACGGTGAAAGGGTCGGATTGGCATACAATCGTATCCGTATTCAAGTCGTGAATGGTCACGCTGTAGGTAGTGGTTTGCTCGGGACGAACCGTGATACTGTTGGTCGTCTGTCCATCTGGCATCCACTGATAGGTATACTGGTAATTGGCCGGCACGCTAAGGGTCACAGCAGCACCGCTGCAAACAGGCAACTCCACGTTGCAGATGATTTCACAAGGTTCTTGCGCCTTAACCAACCCAGTCAGGATAAGGGCAACAGCAAGCAGCAAAGCCTTGAATATGATAGATTTGTTTTTCATTCGAGTTTGAAACAGGTTGCAAAAATAGGAAAAATCAAAAGATGAACGCAAGTTCTCTGCGATTATTGTTTTACTGCCCCGATTATAGCTTCACCAACTTGACCACATTACCCAACGCAACCGGCATACCGTAATTGACTATATACACCCCAGAAGCCCAATCGCTTGCATCAATCTCAATCGAGTCCACAAAACGGGCTTTCACCATCGTTCGCCCATAAACATCATACACGGCCACGTCCGTGAAGCCCCCATTTTTCGAATAAATCGTAAACTTCCCATTCGTGGGATTGGGAAAAACGCTTTCCTCAGTCTCATCTTCTTCCGGCTCTACCGGGATATTTCCAAAGGATGACCACTTGGCCTCCCATCCCGCTGCGGGGACTCCGCAATCAGAGCGGAACTCCACACACATCACATTGCCGGAAGCCCGCACCAAGCCCGGACTATGCCTGTTCCACCTGCCTATTTTCGGGGCATAGACATTGTCGCCGTCATATATCCATAGGAAATCATAGTCAGCTTCCAATTTGAAACTGCTGAATTCCAACTGAGCCTTCGACCCTTCCGGAGTACGAATCACCCAAATCATACGCTCATCATTCCCGTAGTTCTGATGATTGAGGCTTCCCTCCTCGCCTTCCAATACCAGGGTTGGTGTACCTTCGTTGATCAGCTTGTAGTAATAATTCCAATCCCAGTATGGCCCCGGGTCGGTATGCGACTGGTCAGGATAGTGTTGGTGACCCCGAATTTTCGTGCAAGCCTCTTCACCACCAAGGTCATGCAATCCGTTGTTGAGGCAAGTACCGTTGTCCAAAGTGTCGCGATAAAAGGTGCGGTGTCCGTTGATGCTGGCATAACGCGAGCAGATATCCCGAACTAGATTGGCCGACGATTGGTACATCTCTTCAGTAAAAAAACTCCAAATATTGCCGTAGGCTTCATGCTCTATGCCTATGGAATAACCGTTGGCAGTACGGGCGTGCCAGGCCATATCTTCCTCACGTACCATTTGAGTGACCTGACCATCGGCAGAACGTATCACATAATGTGCAGAGACATGGGCATCACAATTCTTGAACCAACTGATACAACCTGCGTAAGTGCCTTCCGTATAATGAATCACCACAGCACTCACCTGCTTGGAACGAGTTCCCCAGTTGCACTCCGGGGCCGGACTCCAAATGGCAGAAGGATAATCTGATTCACGTGTCAAGGACAGCTCGGGTGCGGTAAGCATATCCAGATAGTCGGAAAAGACGGCAGGCATATCGATATGGAACTGTTCGAAACCATAACGTTCAGCTTTTTCGGCATCATTCAGGAAAAGGCATACCGAATAGAGCATCGACTGCATGGGGTAAGCATCCTTCTCCTCCCCTGTCGGCAATTCCGAAAGCTGCCGGACGACCTCCAACCAGCCTTTGATTTCATCCGCTTTGGCTTCGATAGCCAAACAATTAAAAGCCTTGGCGTAGGCCAAAACGTTGGTCGCAGGGCTCTCAAGGATTTCCGATTCAGGAAAGCCCGACAAATCGGCCACAAGATGCAGGTTCTCACGGAAGCACCCTTTCCCGTTCTTCACCAAGCCCATCAAGCCGTAGGAACGGGGCATGGCATAAGCGTCATCGTGAAAATAATTGTCGTCAGTCAGATGATGGCATTGGGTATTAGTGAATGATATGGCCTCCAGCAAGCCTTGCGGGATGTCAGGGCAAGCCTTGTACGCCGCTTCGAAAACCTCTTTGTATTCCTGCTCCGTCTTCTCTTGCGAAAAAACCGAGAGAGGCAAAGCCAGCCACAACAACAGCAAGACCATCATCCCCCTTTTCATAGCGCAGGCCCTCTCTCCTTCAAAAACGCCAACAGTTTCTGTGTAGCCCTTTCCCGATGGCTAATGGCATTTTTCACCTCGTGTCCCAGCTCAGCAAAGGTCTTGTCGTAACCCTCAGGCTGGAAGATGGGGTCGTAGCCAAAGCCCTCAACACCCCGCTGCGTTTCGGTAATCTGACCATCACAGCGACCTTCAAAACAATACGACTCACCCTCAAGGTTCAGGGCAATAATCGTGCGGAATGCCGCCTTGCGGTTCGTCTGACCCTTCATCGCCGCCAGCATCTTATCAACGTTGTCCTGATAGCTGCAATGCTCGCCGGCGTAGCGTGCCGAATACACCCCCGGTGCTCCACCAAGGGCTTCCACCTCCAATCCCGTGTCGTCGGCAAAGCAGTCCACGTGGAATTTGTTAGTGACAAAGTCGGCCTTGATTTTGGCGTTGCCTTCAATGGTGTCGGCATCCTCGATAATCTCTTCATGGCAGCCAATGTCGTCGAGGCTCAGCACCTCATACAGGCCTTCCATGATTTCGCGCATCTCGCACAGTTTGTTCTTATTGTTGGTGGCAAATACGATTTGTTTCATTTCAGAGATAAGATTTCAGATTTCAAGAATAGATTAAAGAGACCAGTCAATTGGAGTGATACCATATTCTTCAAGATAGCGGTTCGCTTGCGAGAAATGGTGACAGCCGAAGAATCCCCGATGAGCCGAAAGCGGCGAGGGATGCACCGTTTTCAAAATCAAATGCTTAAACGGGTCTATCATGGCCTGCTTGGCGATGGCATAGTTGCCCCATAGGAGGAAGACAAGATGTTCCCTACGTTCCGAAAGGGCTTGGATAGCAGCATCCGTAAACTGCTCCCACCCATGATGGGAATGCGAAGCCGCTTGGCCCGCCCTCACCGTCAACGAGGCGTTGAGCAACAGCACCCCTTCGCGAGCCCATTTCTCCAGATTGCCTGAACGGGCCATCGGCACACTCAGGTCGTCGTGCAGCTCCTTGAAGATATTCTGCAAGCTGGGCGGGAACGGCACCCCATCGGGTACCGAGAACGACAAGCCATGTGCCTGACCCGGCCCATGATAGGGGTCTTGCCCCAGAATAACGACTTTCACCTTGTCGAAAGGCGTAAGGTTGAAAGCGTTGAAGATAAGCGGTCCAGGGGGATAAACGGCATACTGCCGCTTCTCGCTGAGAAGGAATTGCTTCAGGTCGGTGAAATAAGGTGCCTCAAACTGAGGCTTCAGCACCTCATACCAGCTGGGGTCGATGTCAGGTTTCTTGACTTGCATAGGGCAACATTTGTATTTTTCTGCAAAGATAAGACAATAATTCGGAAAAAATAACGTATTTTTGCCATCTAAATTACCATCAAGATGAAGAAAAGAATTGCCATCGCATTGTTAATCGCCTTTGTATCAGGGATTTTTATGAGTTCTTGCAGGTCAAATTCAAGCTGCCCCGCCTACGGCGAATCAAACAAATACGTGAAAGAGACACGCTATTAATCACCTCAAGGTGTCAGGAGCCACCCATGAATGCTCGCTTGAGACCCGTGATACGCACCCTCCTGCTCACGCTATTCGTGGCGTGTGCTTTTTTATTGCCTGCCCAAGAGATTGACATTCAGGCTAACGACGACAAACCCATAGAGGAACGCATCGTCTACAACCGCCAATCCACCACCCACATCTCCATCCACACCCAAGGCTTCGGCGCAGGATTCAAAACCGGTCGCATCCGCACTATCAACCGCACCACCTATTGGAAAGGCGAGGTTGTCTCGCTGCACGCCATGAAAGAAATCAAGAGCGTCAACCTGGCGAGCTATAGCATACGGCCCTACATCTACGGCAAACTCAATAATGTCTTTGTACTGCGTTTCGGCTACGGCGAAGAGCGACGTATCTACGGCAAGCCCTACTGGGGCGGCGTCGAGACCAGCTGGACCTTTGAGGCGGGAGCTTCTTTGGCCTTGCTGAAACCTTATTATTATTACGTGGTCGTATACGTCCCCACCAGCACCGGGGTCGACCAAATCGTGGAAGAGCAGACCTTCGACCAGCATGACCAATGGGCGGAGATAGTCGGCAAAGCTCCCTTCACCACGGGACTGGGTCACATCCGTTTCTCGCCCGGACTTCATGCCTCAGCTGGACTCCGGTTCGAGTTTGGCAAGTCGCGCACCCGCGTTCAGGCCTTGGATGTCAAAGCCGTCGCCGAAGGGTTCCCCTTAGGGGTTCGCATCATGGACGGCCAGCGCAACCCCTGGTTCTATCTCACCCTGCAACTCTCCTACAGCTGGGGCTCCCGTTTCAATAAATATTGAAAAACCTTACATCCATGAAAAACATTCTCGTTGTCGTTATCTGCGTCATCTTCACCCTTAGTGGCGGGGCGCAAAACACCCATATTCTTCCCACTCCACAGCAGGTGGAGATGCGCAACGGGCAATTCGTCTGGGACAACTCCGTCGTGTTGACCTACGATGCCGTCGATGCCGAAATCAGCCAGATTGTCACGATGCTTAGACAAGACCTGGACCAAATCAGCGGAAAACGCCTGCAATTTGCGAGAGGCTCCGTCAAAGGCAAGCACTTCATCGAATGGGTCAAGACGGACCACATCGGCATCAGCGAAAACGAAGACCAAGCCTACAAGCTGACCATCAGCCACAACTACATCCGCTTAGAAGCCACCACCTCGGCAGGACTTTTCTACGCCACCCAAAGCCTCAAGCAGTTGTATCGCTCCGCGTTCATAGACCATCCCGGCGAGAGCATCACCATCCCCTGCATGGCCATTACCGACTGGCCTAACTTCAAGATACGTGCCTGGCAGGACGACATCAGCCGAGGGCCCATCGTCAGCATGGACTACCTGAAACGTATCATCCCTTTGATGGCCGAGTACAAGCTCAACGCTTTCTCGCTCTATACCGAACATACCTTCAAGACCCAATGCCATCCCGACATCGCCCCCACCGACGCCTTCACCACCGAAGAAATCAAGGAGTTGGAAGCCTACTGCAAGCCCTACCACATCCAAATCATGGGCAACCAACAATGTTTCGGACACTTTGAGGAGATACTTTGCAACCCCTTTTACAGCGACCTGGCCGACACCCCATGGAACCTCAACCCTGCCAAGGAAGAGACCTACAAGTTCCTTGAAGACCACCTGAAAGAAGTGGCAAAGGCATACAAGTCACCTTATTTTAATATCAACTGCGACGAGACAGAAAGCCTCGGTCAAGGCTATGCCCAGCCCTACGTGGATTCCGTTGACGCCACCACCGCCTATTACCAGCACATCAACCGCGTCAACCGCATCCTGCGACCTTACCGCAAGCGCGTGATGATTTGGGGCGACATCGCCGACAAGCATCCCGAGATTCTCGAGCATTTGGACAAGGACATCGCCCTGATTGCATGGAGCTATGTCCCGTTGGACAACTTCGAGGATTTCCTCAAACCCTATGTGGCATCAGGCCGCAACTATTATATCGCCCCAGGGGTAAGCCTCTCCGAACGGGTATGGCCCAAGCATTATGACTTTCCCGCCAACATCACCTACCTCTGTCGCGACGGCTACCGCTTCGGTGCCCTCGGGGTCATCAACACCTGCTGGGACGACTTTGGCGAATCGCTGACCAACTGCGCGATATATGGTTTGGTCATGGGTGCCGAGATGAGCTGGAACCCTATCAAAAACACCGAGCCAGCAGCTGCAAAGAACGAAGCGAAACAACGTCAGATAGAAAAGAACTTCAGCCTGCATTACTTCGGCACACTCAACGTGGAACCCTTGAAGCATTTGGACCAGTTGTCGATGCTCACCCAGCACGACCACCTCGGCAAGTTCAGCGCCATGACCGAGCCCGTGGCCGTATTCTATCCCGCCCTGGTCGGCGACTCAGTACAAAGCCTCAACGACAGCCTCATCAACGTCCTGAAAGAACTGGGCAAGGTCTTGGATGCCGACCGGAAAACGCTGAAGCAGAACGTCGACATTTTCGACAACGCCCTCTATGCTGTGCGCCGCATGACCTGGTGCGCCCAACGCAATGTGACCCGTTGCCAGCTTTACCGTACCTACAACGACCCGAGCGAGGAAAACATCGCCGAAAGCAAAAGAATGATCCGCGGCCTTATCGCCGAGCTGCATAAGCTGAAACAAACCTATATCAACGTGTGGAACATCGAGAGCCGTCACTACTGGCTGGATGTCAACATGAAGAAATACGATGACGTGGCCCGCGAGCTGCTGACCTTGGGGTACAAGCCGTTCATCGAGCCCGTGACCGACACCTCCGGCCATACCTCCGTGGCCTTGCGTACCCTCTACAACAACCAGCCCGTCCACTATACCTTGGATGGGAAAAACGTTACGCCAAGCGACCCCATTTACGCCAGTCCCATCCATCTGACCCGCTCCACTCTTGTCAAGGCAGCCTGTTTCAACGCCGTGGGCGATGCCGTGTGCAACGAGCGTTACCTGTTGTGCCACAAAGCCATGGGCCGACTGAAACAGCTCAACAGTCCGGCAGGCAACTACCGTCCTGAGTACTCAGGCGGTGGCGACGCAGCCTTGGTGGACGGTCTCATGGGCAGCGACGACTATGCCGACGGCCATTGGCAGGGCTTCTACGGCATTGATGCCGACATCGAGATTGACCTTGGCAAATGGAGCAAGGTCAGCACGATTGACATCGGATTCTTGGTCAATGCCCACGACTGGATCCTGCGACCCGACACGGTGGAAGTCTACGGTTCCTATAACGGCAAGGACTACACGCTGCGCGGCACCTTCCCCATCACGACCGAAGTGACCCGCAAAGGCAATTACATCTTCCGTGAGAAGTTCGACATCCCCATATCGACACGCCTGCTACGCATCGTGGTGAAAAACCCCGGCGTGCTGCCCGAAGGCCACCCCGGAGCAGGATACGACTCCTGGATTTTCATGGACGAGATTGTGGTGGAGTGATATATAATTTGGGGGATTCAAGGATTGCAACAAGAAGTATTATCCGGAAGACGATTGCCATATTCAGGGCTATCTTCCGCAGCCATAGGCACGTCGTACCCTTCGTCAATTGGATATAGTGATTGTTCCAATTGGCTTTCGTTGAAGTACAGCATCTAGTTCTAATTATTTGTTTAATGTATCTTCCTCCCATTCCATCGGATTACGGATGATGTAATCGGAAATGTGTCGGTATTCTGTTTCATTTCGAATGATATGGTCATGATAATTCGATTGCCACAGAGGATTGTTTTTGTTGAATTTCGCCATGGGCAAATTGTTCGAATCAATCCAATCGTCAATCCGTTTGATGGTTGATGATTTAAAACCAGCCACGAATGACGATATTGATTTGGGTTGGCGTTGGAATTGTGGGGGTTGTGGGTTGGGTTGGGGTTGGGGTAGAGACGCACGGCCGTGCGTCTCTACACGGTCGTGCGTCTCTACACGGCCGTGCGTTTCCACACGGTCGCGCGTTTCCACACGGCCACGCATCCCCGCAACATCATCCATACATTTTGTTTTATCCAATATCACGATGGCATGCAAATGGTTGGGCATCAAAACGAATTCACCCAAAAACAATTCCTCACGCAATTCGAATGATTTGAAAAATTCATCATAAACAATTTGCCCCAAATCGTTCAATACCATTTCTCCATTGACAATATCCCCAAACAACCTTTCACGGCCAGCGGTGACAATGGTGATGTAATAATGCTCGCTGCTGGCATAATCCCATCCCCGCAAACGATTTGACGGTATTCTATATTTATTTCTGAATTTCTCTGGCATTTGCAAATCTCTGTTTCTTTTTATTTCCCCATCCTCGCCAAAAGCAAAGACTTTAATTCGGTTAATTTATCGTTTTCTTGTTTATACAATATCGCGTTGTTATATAGTGTATTTACCTTTTCTGAGAAGTCTACATGAACTTTTCTTTCAGGTATCATCACCTCAAATGGTTCTACATTATTAATCGTTATCTGAGCTTGAGCAGAACCTGACAGCAAAGACATAGTATCGGATTCCAACAGATGATAGTACAAATAGTTCTTCATTAAAGGTTCTTTTGTTTCTATCGAAATGGCGAGATTCGACAAGAAACATTCCTTGGGAGACATGCAAATTCTTCCTGTTCCTGCATCACCTCTTGCAATAATAACAATTGCTTCTCTGATATAGTCGCCTAAACGTTGATGTAGTCATTTCAAGTTTTTCAGTTCGTCAAATTTTTGCCCACGCAAATACCCTCGGGTAACTTTATTGATGGCTATCTCCTGCAGGTAGCCATGTTGCACCAATTCCGACAAGTCTTTCCTTGCCGTCATGGATGCGACAGAGAATCGTGATTGCACCTCTTTCACGGTGAGAACAAGGTCTGGATCCTCTGCAAAGTATTGGAGAATCAAGGCCTGGCGCTGATTGATATTGCCTGCCGCCATAAAAGCATTGGCCGACTTCTTTTCCTTTTGCTTCCTTTGGATATAGTCGCTAAGTTGTTGGAAGGATATTTTCAATGCCCGCAGGTTGTATGCGACAAAATAGCCAATGTCGTTTTCGTCGTTCTCGCTATAACGGAATGTCTTTTCGTAACTCTTTTTCGACTTGGCAATCACCCTCGAAATAGACATGTATTCAGTCAGCCAATAATTCTCTTTCAACATATACCAATAAAACAACGCACGAGCGGTACGTCCGTTCCCATCTACAAACGGGTGCATGTATGCCAACATGAAATGGATGATGATACCCTTGATGATTGGATGCAGAAAAATGCGCGGATTATCCTCGTTGAACATATAACAAATCGCATCCAAAAATTCGGGAATTTCCTTATAGGTGGGAGGTGTATATACGATTTCATCGGCGATGACATCGGCCACAACCACTTCGTCATTGCTCCTAAAACGGCCGGCATTATTGGGGTCATCTAATGTGTTCTCAGTCATTAGCCGATGGATATGTAGCAGGTTTTCCTCAGTCAAAGGATCGTTTCTGTGTTGAGTGATATACTGAATCGTGTTGTAGTTGTTGACAATCATCTGCTGGGATTTGTTCTGGGGCGATTTATTCTTCCTCAGCATCTCTTTGGCCACAACACGAGTTGTGGATGCTCCTTCCATCTGACTGGAGTAGATAGCTTCCTCCATTAAAGAGCTGGCCAGATAGTATTTTCTTTCCGCACTTTGAGAATCATTATCGGAAGACCAAAAGCTTCCAAAAAGCATATCAAATTCATGACAAAGACGCTGCATCTGACTTGTTACGCTGAGTTTTATGCCATATTTGTCCCATATCATGACATACTGTTTCAATCTTGAAGCCTTGACGAATGACCACAACATCTCAGGAGTAACACCATCTGGCAAAGGTTTCTTGTATTTCACTTTATCCCAGTAATCGTATTCCTCATTAATTTGGTCAACAAGAAAATTAATCTCTTCGCTTGTCTTCCCGAAAAGGGCATCGGAAAAAGCCTTCTTTTCTATTTTAGGTGGTAATTCCATCATAAATTACGTTCTTTATTCAAAGCGCAAAGATACAAATAAATTTGATAATTCTTGCTAATTCTTGCAAAATTAGCAAGTTTTAGCAGATTTTGTACCCTAACTTTTCAAAGAGCTTTTTCAATTCTCCTTTGCTCTTTTCCTCCTCCCGCAACAACTCACGCAGATCGGCTTGCAATTCCCGCATCTTGGTGTCGAAGTCTATCTGTTCGTCGCGGTTGCTGAACTCGATGTATTTGCTGGGCACGAGGCTCCAGCCTTTTTGCTCGATTTCTTCACGGGTGGCGGAATAACAGAATTCGGGGATATTTTGGTATTCGTGTAGAGACGCACGGCCGTGCGTCTCTACACGGTCGGGCGTCTCTACACGGCCGGGCATCCCCACAACATCATCCGTACATTTTGTTTTATCCAATATCACGATGGCATGCAAATGGTTGGGCATCAAAACAAATTCGCCCAAAAACAATTCCTCACGCAATTCGAATGATTTGAAAAATTCATCATAAACAATTTGCCCCAAATCGTTCAATACCATTTCTCCATTGACAATATCCCCAAACAACCTTTCACGGCCAGCGGTGACAATGGTGATGTAATAATGCCCGTTGCTGGCATAATCCCATCCCCGCAAACGATTTGACGGTATTCTATATTTATTTCTGAATTTCTCTGTCATTTGCAAATCTCTGTTTCTTTTTATTTCCCCATCCTCGCCAAAAATAAAGACTGTAATTCAGTTAATTCTATGTTTATTTCATTGTAATTTGACATAACTATGAGAGTTTGGAAAGAAGTAATTGATCTTCTGGTTGCCGTGATAGGCACAGACGAACTTCATCAACCGCACGAGCTTGTTGCACGACTCCCACAGGGCCGCTTCCATGGATTTCTCCTGTTTCTTTTTGGGTTGTTTATTGGTTGTTCTTGTCATAGTTGTCCGTCATGATTTGCCGATAATACTATACAACAGATTGCAAATATAGAGCATTTTTCAGTTCTTTAATAGTAACAGGTATTAATTAATCAGAAAAGAGTGTACATATCGACAAAACTTAGTAATTTTGCACCTCTATATAACTGAAGTATAAATTAAACACCTTTGTATGTATTATAATACGTCTACCCTATCCGACCCTGAGAATGGAATTGAGGAAATCATCCAAGCCGCATCCAAATTCAATATTGACCGCTTTATCTATGCTATTAAGTATAAGGATTGGGACGAGAAGAAGCTGAAGCTCAAGGCCGAAGAAGTTGCCTTCTATAGGGGGAAACTTGAAGCCGAGTTTGACAGACTTGTTGAGTTCGCCAAAATTTTCAACAAAGAGTTTGCCACCATGGACAACAAACGCTACAGCAGCGCCCTGGTCTTGCTGCGCAAACTCAAAAGCGGCATCAGAGAGACCAAGAAACTCTTCCTGGAGTTCTGTCCGCGGGCACGCAGGGAGAGCATCCACCACGCCATTGGCAACAAACCCGTATCGGCCTTTATTTATTCGAACATCAGCGCCAATGACTATCAACTTGACCTGTTTAAGTTTGAGGGTTACCCTGATTGCGTCAACGAGCTCTACTACGAGATGGAGAAATTCTTTATCGTTCTGATTCGCAGCATCCATCTCTGTCAGCAGGTGCTGGATGAAGAGAAGGAAATCAGGAGCGACAACAAGTATTGCAAATTGCTTTTCGACAAATTCAAGGAGAACGTGTTGGGTGAATATGCCAATGTCTTCATATTATTCAAACGCGATTCTGAATACCTGACGGAAGAATACAATCCGGCCATCGCCAGCCGCAACCATTATGAAAACGACGAGGCCTGGGCTCCCGTAGGATATCATAATTACACTAAGAAAGAGGTCGAGCATCTCATCATCAAGCAGATACTTGACGAAAAGGCAGGCAGCGATCTCACCGGAATGGAGAGGCTCCTGTTCGGAACTGATGAACAGAAAGTGCATAAGTTGCGTCACATTATCAAACATTTTGACGAATTGATTCCTGATAGCTATCATCGCCAGAACCTTCCGGGAAAGTACATACAAATGTTCTTCCAATATGTCGGCATTCCGAAAGGGCACGAGAAGGACGCTGTCAAGTACTTCAACGAAACCTATCTTTCGTCTGCCAGTCACAAGTTCCTCACCATATCCTACCAGTCGGTGAATGCATACAAAAACGAGGTTAAAGAGGACTTAGACGGGTCGTATGAAGAGTTTGCAAACGATATCAGGAACCGCTTTGGCGCCACAAAAACGGTCAAGATGGTGGCCAATCTCTGATTTTTTGGAACTTTTCAATAATTTTTTCAAGTAAATCCATGAGATAACGTATCGGTCCGCTCGGATTGATACGTTTTCTTTATCTGGGAAAACCCGTCGGACAATCAGCTTTTTTCGGTTTGCCCGATTTTCCCATGCCCATCCTGATGGCAATCCTTATCGTTTCGCCGATGGAAATCAGTTTTCGGTCATCCAACCATCAGAAAAGCCGAAAAGCAATCAGCCAAACTCGTTTCCGTAATCAGGAAAACGCCTCTCCAATCAGTTTTCCCTCCCTTGCAAAATCAATACTAAGTTATTAAATATCAATATTTTTGCACCACCAAACAACGAGAAAAAGGGTCAAGCGTTGTACCGTAGGCCAGCCTCACTTTCTCGGTTGTGCGGAGGGGCCCCTCGGTGAGGCTGGGGGTATTCCCGGAAAGGACTTCGGTTATGTCTACTAAAATAACCACCGCAACCCCTCCTACGGAATATAATAAGGAGCAAGGTTGCAACCGTAACACGGATTTCTGCGTGGATGTGAAGACCATCCTGCGCAACGACAGCATTGCTGCTATTGGTAAAAATTACACCGGCGAACTGACCCGCGACTCAGAGGACCATTACACCTTCCTCGAGACCCTGCCGCCCAAGGTCTACAAACGCAACCCGCACGTCTACGTGGGCAAGTACATCACGATTACCCGCAGGGACGACGGTAGATTGCAGCCGAACTTCAAGCCTCTGAAGATGGACGCTAACTTCAGCGCAACCACCTACGCCCGAGGCGTGGCCAACGAACTCCTCTGGGGACTATCCGGCCTTATAGAGAAGGAGGCAGCGAAGTGAGTAATCCCGACCAAAGCGTTTCAGTTATTTCAGTTTCAGTTCGGTTTCAGAGGGTCAGTTATGTCTCAATACCCCCTTATAAAGTATTATAACTATCTAATAATAAGTAAGTTATATAATAAAGACTCGAATTTGATACCTCTCAAAAAACAATTGAAACAACTGAAACTGAAACGCTTGGTTCATTTATGTTTCATCTAAAAAGCACAGATTCAATGATGTACGATATCACCAAACCAATGGCACCCGTGATGCCAACCCTTGGAAAAGGGACAGAATGTATCAAAATCCTGCTCTCGCAGGTGTCAAAAGACATGTATGAGCCCCTTGTTCCGATGCTGTTTCCCATTCTTGGAGCACATGTGAGCGGTGCGGAATTTCAATACCCTGACCTCAGTTGGAAGGAACTTTGCGGCCAAATGGCCAACCTCGTGGCCGATTCGGGCTGCAACAAAGGCCAGTTGTCGCTACTGGTGGAAGCTATCAACCGCGACTTTCGTCAGCATGACGAGGCTGAACTGAGAAAACTCGTGGAATGGCAGAAACAGGTGAAGACCAAGTCAGCCAACAAGGAGAAACCCGCACGCCCCGATGTGGCTTTCTGGTTTCCACCCTCAGACACCACGCGGCCTGCCTTTATCCAAAACTCCATGGCATGTGAAACACAAGGCGGACGCACACAATTCCTTAATCTGACAGAGGTCGAAATGCTTGACAGTCTCTGTGGCGGTCATAAACAGGTGACGCAGATGCTACGCAACATCTATGACCGCCAACGCGCGGGTGCTCTCAGGGCCACAGCCGACGGCGTGACAGGCAATCCTTTGTTGCGTACCTGCCTAACCATCTCTTCGACCCCGTTTGCGACTCGCAAATTCTACAAGGGCGACCTCTTCAACGGCACATTCGGCCGCATGGTCTTCTCCTACAAGGCTCGCACGAGCCGTGACGGGCGCATCCCTCGCATAGGCAAGTTCACCGACGAATTTTATCAAAAGTTGGACGAGTATCTGGCTCGTCTCGACAGTTGCAAAGGCCGTTTCATCATCCGTCCCCTGAACAAGCTGACGGAACATCTGGCACAGGAGATGGCTTCGATGGCTGATCTGACGGACGACGACACCTTGTGGGATATCTCGAAAAGAAGTCTGGTTAGTGCTTGGAAAGCAGGAGCCGTCTTATGGGTGCTCAATAATCAGACATGGACCAAGTCGATGGGCGAGATTGTGGAATACCTCGTTTGGCATGACATCTGGAGCAAGCTCCGTGTGTTCAGCGACTTGCTGAAGGAGGGCGACACAAGTACGGCTGAGGCTGTCAAGTCGGGTCCCAAAAACATGCTTGACAATTTGACCGACACTTTCAACGAAGCTCAGTTAGAGGCGCTGCGATTAAGTGCCGGTAAACCTAGCGAGGGCACCAAACGCCAGCTGCGCGTATGGACAAGTCGAGGCTTCATCGAGTACTCGGCTGAGACAGGTCTCTACTCCAAAACACAAGCTTACCTAAACCGCACACGCTGATGGACAAGCTAGAACTTCAAAAGCTCCGCGAACTCCCCATCGAGGGAGTCGCGGAGCGGCTTGGACTCCAAGTTACGCGACACCTCTGCCTCTGCCCTTTCCACGACGACCATCACGCCTCGCTCTCCTTCTCCGTCAGAAGAAACACCTTCCGCTGCTTCGTCTGCGGCGCCTCGGGCGGCACCATCGACCTGGTGATGCGGGTGCTCAACCTCGGCTTCCGCGAGGCCTGCCGATGGCTTGCCGATGAATATAATATGATCATCAGCAGCCAGCCATCTACTCCCCTCTCCTGCGGGAGAGGGGCTGGGGGTGAGGTCTCTTCCCTCGCCGGGGGCGAGGTCTTCGACCCAGCCCGCTACGAGCGTTTCTTCCAGCATCCCTGGCTCTCGCCCGAAGCCCGAAGGTTCCTCTTCGAGGAGCGGCTGATTGACGAGCGCGTGGCACGCTGGTGCCGGCTCACCTCATGGCGCGACAAACAGGGCATAGCCTGGCTGCAGATACCTTATTATAACATGGAGGGACAGCTGACAGGCATACAAAACCGCAACCTGATGTATGGAGCATCCACTCTCCTCTCCTCGAGGAGAGGTGTCGGGGGTGAGGCCGCTCCCCGCTTCCGTTTCCGCAACGGCTCGGAGTGCGGCATCTACAACCTGCCCGTGCTCAACCGTCTGCGCCCCCACGAGCCGCTCTACATCACCGAGGGCTGCTCCGACTGCTGGGCCATGCTCTCTGCCGGTCACAAGGCCATCGCCATCCCCTCGGCCACCCTATTGAAGCCCAAGGACGTGGAGCAACTCTCAACTCTAAACTCTCAACTCTCAACTGAATTCCACATGTACCCCGACAGGGACGAGCCCGGAGAAAGGCTCTTCCTGCAACTGAAACAGGTGCTGCCCAACTTGGTGCATCACCAGCTGCCCACGGGCTGCAAGGACTTCAGCGACTATTACCTAACCACAAGAAGAAAGGAGGACAGCCATGGAAACTGACTTCATCATCCGCGCCTACACCAAGAAGGAGCTGGCCCTGATGTACTTCCCCGACAGTATGCCGCGCACGGCGGTCAACCACCTGATGGCCTGGATTCGCAACTGCAAACAACTCTGGAACGAGCTTCAGGCGACAGGCTATCACGTTAGCAGCAAGGCGTTTACGCCCCGTCAGGTGAAGGCCATCGTGGAGCATTTGGGCGAGCCATAGTTTTTTCCAAAAATAATGTCCCGCTATCGCACGGCATCCTCAGCCATCGCACAAGTGCCGGTTGGGGATGCCGTATTTTTGCATCGTCTTTTGAGAGGAACGGCGTTTCTCCGACAGAGAAAAGGCCTATCGCTGGAAGAGAAAAGGCATGTTGCTCAACAAGGGACAACGACCAATCAACCTAATTTTTAACCACAAAACTTAAATGTTATGGGAACTATCCAAATCAAGAAAATCGCTCGCAAGGTGACCATCGGCAGGATGGGCCAGGAGCGTCAGAAGGTCGAGAAGACCTACGGTAAAATCATCTATCGCGGCACGCTGCGACTGACTGACATGGTGGTACACATCATGAAGCACGGCTCAGTCTACACCGAAGACGTGGTCATCGGCGTCATCACCAAGCTGAAGACCTGCATCCAGGAGATGCTGGCCGACGGCTACAAGGTGAAGCTCGACGGCATCGGCACGCTCTACCCTGTGCTGACCTCCGAGGGTGTCGACGACGCGAAGGACTTCAGCGCACAGGAGAACATCACCCGCGTGGGTGTGGCCTTCCTCGCCGACCAAAGCAAGAAGTCCATCTACAAGGCCTCGGCCATGCGCCAGGACACCACGCTGAGCACACAACTCTACAACGAGCTGGTGGAAACGGAAGAGGAAAGCAACGGCCCTTCGACAGGCTCAGGGACCGGAACAGGCTCAGACACCTTGACTGCTCCCGTCATCAGCGGCACGACACCTTTCGAGGAGTCGACACAGGTGAGCATCACGGGTCCTGAAAACGCCCGCGTGTACTACACCACCAATGGCAGCACGCCCACGGCTGAAAGCACGCTCTACAGCGAGCCCTTCACCCTGAACGCGACCACGACCGTCAAGGCCATCGCCATCAAGGACGAGAGCAGCAGCTCCGTGGCCACCAAGACCTTCACCAAGAGCAACGGAGGCAGCGGAGGCAACGGCGGTGACGACCCCTTCGCGGGATAAGTCTAACCGACGCTTCATAGAAGAGGGCTGGCGGCTTCTGCCGTCAGCCCTCTGTCTTCTCCCTCACTTCACATTCCAAAAATTGCACCTTATTTCCCCCAGTAGTGGAACGTCTCCAACTCCTTCAGCAGCTGCCTCACGGCGGCTTCAAGCTGTTCGTCCTCACCGGCGGCCAACTTCTCGGGGGTGTTGCGCACCTTGAAGTCAGGTTCCAATTGGGTGTTCTCCAACCAGTTGCCCTGCTCGGTACGGTAGCCTATCACGGGCAGACCGAAATACAGGGACGGGTCTTGCAAGGTTTCCCAAGTCACGCTCGACATAGTACCCGGGACAGGCATACCCACGAGGCTGCCCATCTTCTTGTACTTGTAGACCCAAGGCGTGCCATGTGCGTTGCTGTAGTTGGCCTCGCCGATAATCATGATGGAAGGCTTGTTGTAACGGCGCGAGGGCATCACGCAGGCCACGCTGTCATGGATAACTTGCTCCAGATACTTCTCGCCGCTGAAGAGAACCTCAATATCCTCATGCAGGCGACCACCTCCATTGAAACGGGTGTCGATGACAATACCGTCACAGAGGTTGTATTTGCCAAGAATCTGTGAATACACGTCACGGTAGCTGGCATCACCCATGCTCTTGATATGGACATAGCCCAAGCGACCCTTGGAGAGCTTCTCAACGGTCTCCTCGTTGTGTTTCACCCAACGGTTGTAGAGCAAGTCGTTCATCGCTCCGTGGCTGATGGGCTTCACGGTCTCGTCCCAGGTTTGTCCTTTGTAGGACACCGTCACCAGAACGGTCTTTCCGCGTTTGTTGTTGAGCAGGGGATAATAGTCCATGCCCTTGGTAATCGCCACGCCGTCAATCTTCTCGATGATGGCACCGGCTTTCACCTTGGAGCTGTTCTTATCGAAGGGACCGCCTTCCACCACCTCGGCAATCTTCAGGCCGTCGCCCTTATGGTCAAGGTCAAGCAATACGCCAAACTCAGCGGTAGCGTCGCCGTTGAGTGAGGGACGATAGCCCGAGCCTGTATGCGACACATTGAGTTCACCCAAAATCTCACTCAGCATGATGGAGAAGTCATAGTTGTTGTTGATATGTGCCAAGAAAGGCTGATAGGCTTCTTTCATCATGTCCAGATCTACGCCATGATGGTCGGTCATGAAGAAACGCTTGTCGGTCTGCAGGAAAACGTGTTCAAACATATATTCGCGCTCAGCGGCCTTGTCAAGTTGCATCGTGGCATCGTATTTAATCGGCGTTGACTTGCCGCTCTTGTCGACCTTTTGCAGGTTTCCTCCCGAAAGCAGGAAGATGTTGTCGTCCTTAATGGCGAGTTGTGCTCCCCCCTGCCCCATTTTCTTCAAAATCTTCATGGATTTCTCACGCACGTCGAGTTCCCAGAGGTCATAGCCTTTCTCAAACGAGGTCATGAAATAGAGCTTCTCGCCGTCCTTTGACAGAGCCATACCGCTCATATTCGACGACATCGGGGTCAATCGGATGATACGGTCTTGCAGGTGTTCCAAGTCAACTTCAATGGCTTTGGTTTCAGCGGGTTTCTCGTCCTTTTTCTCATCCTTTTTGCCCTTCTTGTCGTTCTTCTCGTCCTTCTTAGGCTCATCTTTTTTGTCATCTTTCTTGCCTTTCTCGGTCTCCTTCAGCAGGGCGTATTCTTCCTTGCTGAGGCGGAAACGGTCGTAGGCATCCTGGTTGAGGAAAGCGATGAAGGCATCGTTTTGGCTGCCCCACGAGGCGTGGGAACGCATACCGTATCTATCTGAATTGTAGATAATCGCGTTGCCATCCAACACCCATTGCGGATCTTCGTCGAAGTAGGCACTCTCGGTAATGTTGTAAATCTTCTTGTCGCCGCTGGCCGACACGATACCCACATCGGAATAGGGGTCGCGCATGTGGGTGATTAAGGTTATGGCAAACCATTTCCCGTCAGGCGACCATTGGTAGGACATGCTGCCGTAGTGTTGTGTGCCATCGGTAATCTGACGCACTTCTTTGGAAGCGACATTATAGACCTTCAAGACATTACGGCTCTCGATAAATGCGATTTCCTTACCGTCAGGTGAGTATTCGGGATTACTCCGCTCAATGCCGTCATCGGAGAACAAGGGCTGCTCGTCAATCAAGGTGGCATAGGCGAAATTGTAGTCTTCCTTGCGTACGATGCTGGCTTGATAGAGGTTCCAGTAGCCGTCACGCTCGGAGGCATAGACCAAGGTACGACCGTCCTTCGAGAACGAGGGGCTGCGCTCGGCCTGAGGCGTATGGGTGATTTGCTTGGTGGTGGCATATTCATCCACGCCTGTGACGAAGACCTCACCACGCGAGACGAAAGCGACCAGCTTGCCGTCGTTGCTCAGCGCGAAGCTGCCGGCACCCTTGAAGTCCTGCTTCACCATTTGCTCGGTCTCTTGATCGTTGACAATCTCAATGTTCACCTTCTGCGGCTCGCTGCCGATGCGTTGCGTGTATATCTCGCCCATGTAGCCATAGCACAACAGGCCGTTGTTGGCCACCGAAAGGAAACGCACGGGATGGGTCTGGAAATGCGTCACGGGCTCCACCTGCTCAAGGTTGCTCGCAGGGGCTTTGTACACATTGAAGCTGCCACCATTGCGCTCACTCAGGAAGACCACCTCGTTATGGCCGGGCAGATAGCGCGGGTCGCGGTCCTCGCCGACATTGGTCGTTAGAATGGTGTGGGTCTTCTTCTTGGCGTTGTAGTACACCACATCGCGGGCCACCGACGACACATGATGCTTGCGCCAGCTGTTCTCGCTACCCTTGCGGTCGTAGTAGAGGAACGACTTGCCGTCCTTGTCGAACGACATGCTGGCCACCGGCACAGCCACCACCTGCTCGGGACGACCGCCTTCGGTACTCACCTTATATAATTCCGTAATCCAGCCTGCGGCAAACTGCACGTTCTCGGCAGCTTTCTGAATCTGGGCAGAGAAATAAATCTCCTTTCCATCGGGCGAGAAAGATAATGGCAACTCGGAAGTGGAATTGGTGGTAACACGTTGCGGCACACCACCTTCGGCAGAGACAATATACACATCGAAGTTACCGTTGCGGTCGGAGGCAAAGGCGATTTGCTTGCCGTCAGGAGACCATACGGGTGAAGTCTCGTAGGAACTGTTAGTGGTCAGCTGCTGGGCTTTGCCGCCCTGGGCATTCACCACATATACGTCGCCTTTGTAGCAAAAGGCAATCTTGTCGCCCTGGGGCGAAATCACGTTCTCGCGCATCCACAGGGGCTGGGCGAAGAGATTGAATGAGGCCATCAATATGGCGGTGAGGATAAGTCTTTTCATAACGTTCACTTTTATACAAGTTTCACTACGTTTAGCCTTTTACCGTCATGGCGGAGGAACATCCGCCATCTCCTATACAGAGAGGCAACACCTTCAGCGTGGAAGATTGCGGGTCAAGCCCGCAATGACGGTTTACGGCAGGGTTACTCTCCCAAAAGGTGTTTAAACAAGAATGCGTCAATCTTCGTGAAAAGGTGCATGCGGCATTCGCCTGCGCCGTACTCGTAGCCGCCATAAATGCCGTGGTTCTTGTTAGGATAAATCATCAGGTCGAACTGCTTGCCGTTGGAAATCATGGCTTTGATGAGTTCCATAGCGTTTTGATAGTGGACGTTGTCGTCGCCGCTACCGTGACAGAGCAGGTAGTTACCCTTGATGAGCTCTGTGTTGTGTACAGGTGAGTTGAGGTCGTAACCATCGGGGTTCTCCTGCGGGGTACGCATGAAACGCTCGGTATAGACGTTGTCGTAGTAGCGCCAGTTGGTCACGGGAGCCACAGAGACAGCAGTACTAATCACATCTGCGCCCTTGGTGATACCATTGGCCGCCATGAAGCCGCCATAACTCCAGCCGTAGATGCCGATACGCTCTGCATCCACGTAGGGCTGCTTGGCCATATACTTGGCAAGGGTAATCATATCCTCGGTCTCGTACTTGCCGAGTTGCAGGTAGGTCATCTTCTTGAAGACCTCACCTTGGGCGCCGCTACCTCTATTATTGATGGACACGCTGATGATGCCGTGCTGGGCAAGCAGTTGCATCCACCAATAGTCGCTGTCGGCCCAAGCGTTGTTCACGGTCTGATGGCCGGGACCGCCATAGACGTAAATCAATACGGGGTATTTCTTGGCGGGGTCGAAGTCGGGAGGCAGAATCTGCCAAGCATCCACGTCAACTTGGGTGCCATCGGGCAGGGTGAAAGCCGGGTCGCTAATCTTCATGAGTTTCTTCTCACCAAGGTTGAAGGTGTTCAGCTTCTCAGCAAACTCGTGGTTGTCTTCCAACACACGCACCAGTTTGCCCTTGTTGGTGTAGAGTTCAAACTGACGCGGCTGGGTGATGGAGCTATTAATATTAATAAGGTAGCTGAAGTCGTTGCTGAAGCGGGCCGAGTTGGTTCCCACACGACCAATCACCTCGCGCATCTGGCCTTTCAGGTTGACAGCGTAAATCTGGCGGTCGGTGGGTGTGTTCTTGGCAGCTTGGAAATAAACCTCCTTACCGTCAAAGCCATACACCTCAGTCACGTCCCAGTTGCCGTCGGTAAGTTGCTTCACCAAAGTACCGTCCAAGAGATAGAGGTAGATATGGTTGTAGCCGCTCTTCTCTGAAGTCATCAGGAAGCTGTTGCCGTCGTCGAGGAAGTGCCAGTTGTCAGTAATGTCGATGTAATAGTCGTTAGTCTCGTCATAAAACACGCGGCTTGCACCCGTCGTGGCGTTGGCTGCGAGAATCTCCAAATGGTTCTGGTGACGGTTGAGACGCTGGATGGCCAGAATGTTGGCATCCTTGGTCCAAGCGATACGGGGCAGGTAGATGTCGGTCTCCTCGCCTGTGTCCATCTTCACGGTCTTGCCGCTCACAAGGTCGTAGACATAGATGCCGACGATGGAGTTGTCCTCACCCGCCTTGGGGTACTTGAAGCTGTACCAATCGGGATAGAGACCTTCAAACTCCTCCATCTGGAACTCGCGCACGTTGCTCTCGTCGAACTTCATGAAGGCAATCTTCTTGCTGTCGGGCGACCAGTAGAAGCCCTGCGAGAAGCTGAACTCTTCCTCATAGACCCAGTCGGGGGCACCGTTGATGATGTGGTTGTAGAGGCCATCATTGGTGAACTGCTTCTCCTCACCTGTCGTCAGGTCTTTGACAAACAGGTTGTTGTCGCGCATAAAGGCCACCTTAGTCGCATCGGGTGAGAACGTGGCGAGACGTTGCTTGCCGTTATTCGACAGCGGCTGCAAGGTCTTGGTCTTGAAGTCATATATATAATAGGTGGCGTGATAGGAGTGACGATAGATGCTCTCCATATCGGTAATGCACAACATCTTGTCCTCGTTGGCACTCAGCTCATAATTCTGCAGGGCGATGGGCATATCCTCGCCTTCCATCACGAGGTCGCTAATGCTGAACAGGGTGTTCGCAAGCTTGCCGGTCTTGTAGTTGTAGATGTTGAGTTGTCCTTTCTCGAAGGAGGCATATGACTTGCCATCTTTCATCGAATTCATGCCGCGGACGCTCTTGGCATAGAACGTGGGGCGCATGTAGAGGTCTTCCAGTTCGAAATTTTTCTTCTCTTGAGCCATTGCCGAAAAAGTTCCTAAAGCAATGAACAAACTGATAAATAAGTATTTAGCTTTCATGGTAAATAGATTAGTTGGCACAAAGATAGAATTTTTTCAAAAAAAGGAAGAAAAAAAGTTGGAGGTTTGGAAAAAAGCCGTACTTTTGCAGCCGCAAATGGGACGGTAGCTCAGTTGGTTTAGAGCGCATGCTTGACAGGCATGAGGTCACAAGTTCGATCCTTGTTCGCCCCACACAGAAACGCCCGACGGCGTTTTTTCATTGAAAGGAGGGACGTTAGCCCAGTTGGTTTAGAGCGCTGCCTTCACACGGCAGAGGTCACTGGTTCGAGTCCAGTACGTCCCACAAAAAGCGAGCAAAATTCACTTGCTCGCTTTTTTTATTTACGATAATTTGCACAGTTCACACTAATTCTATATCTTTGCCGTTTCAAATACAAAGACAAAACCATAATCAAACAGATATGATGCAAAATAATATCGTACCCCAAGACTTAGCGAAGAAACTCTTTGCAGAGAGCGGTCTACCCTGCATCGGCAAGGCGGGCATCCGTGAAATCAACAAGTTGGCCCGCGACATGGAAGCCGCCAGTGGCAAGAAATTCATCCACATGGAGATTGGCAACCCGGGTCTGCCTGCCGCCAAGGTGGGTGTTGAAGCCCAGATCAAAGCCCTGCAAGACGGCGTGGCCGCCAACTACCCGCCCATCGACGGCGCTCCTATTTTAAAGAAGGAAGCCTCGCGCTTTATCAAGAACTTCCTTAACCTCGACGTGGATGCAGCCAACTGCATTCCTACCGTTGGTTCCATGCAAGGCGGTTTCGCCTCGTTCATGATTTGCGGTCACACCAACGTCAAGAAGAACACCATGCTCTTCATCGACCCAGGCTTCCCGGTACACAAGTTCCAGAACAAGGTTTTGGGCATCCCGATGGAGCATTTCGACATCTACGAGTACCGTGGCGAGAAGCTGCGCGGCAAACTCGAGGAGATTTTGAGCAAGGGCAACATCCACAGCCTGCTCTACTCCAACCCCAACAACCCGACTTGGGTATGCCTCACCGACGAAGAGCTGCGCATCATCGGCGAACTGGCCAACAAGTATGACGTTATCGTGATGGAAGACCTCGCCTACTTCGGCATGGACTTCCGCAAGGACTACAGCCACCCCGGCGTGGAGCCTTACCAACCCACCGTGGGCAAATACACCGACAACTACATCCTGATGATTTCCAGTTCGAAGGCCTTCAGCTACGCTGGCGAGCGTTGCGCCATCATCGGCATCAGCAACAAGCTGGCCGCACGCCACTATCCCGACCTGAAAGCTTTCTGCGGACAGGAAGTCTTCCTGCGTGCCTTCCTCTTCGGTGCCCTGCACCCGCTGAGCTCCGGCACCTCGCATTCAGCACAATACGCTTTGGCCGCTGTGATGAAGGCCGTCAACGACGGCACCTACTGCTATCGCGACGATGTGCTGGAATACGGTCGCAAGGCTGAACTGATGAAGAAAGCCTTCACCGACAACGGATTCTACATCACCTACGACGAGGACTGCGGCGAGCCTATTTCCGACGGCTTCTACTTCACCTTCTGCTATCCGGGCTTCACCGGTGCCGACCTGGTGGAAGAGATGCTCTACTACGGCGTCTCCGGCATCTCGTTGGACACCTGCGGCAGCACCAAGCAAGGCATCCGCGCCTGTACCTCGCTCATTCAAAGGGAAGAAATCCCGATTTTGGCCGAGCGTCTGAAAGCCTTCGCTATGGACCATCCAGTCAAATAATAAATGGGAGATAAAAACAGAGCAAAATGGAATTTGAATCCGTCACAATTGAGAGCAAAAACATCATTGCCAGTGGCGTTGATGTGGAAAGCGTAAGTGTAAGACGTTCAGGAATAGCCAAGGTGCTTTGGCGCAAGCTTAACACCAACATTCCTGAAAGCAAAGTGATTTTAGGCGGAGTTGAAATCTACAACGATTAAGCTATGGGAAGCATCACACGCCAATTCCAAGAAAAAGTCGACAGCATTGTCACAGAAAGTTACATTTACGCACCTACCGATTTAGTCCAAAACAAGCAAGTCAAACGAGTGAAAATAACCCGTTCTCTATGGGACACAGGAGCTTCAGTATCACTCATTTCAGCAAGAGTGGCAAAAGTCTTAGGTCTAATCTCCATTGGCCAGACTGGTGTTTCAGGCTATAATGAGGGAATAGATGTCAAAGACACATTCCTTGTTCACATAGGACTTCCGACAGGTGACATCGTAACCAACATCATGGCCATGGAGTTCGACAGCGATGAATATGACGTAGTGATTGGCATGGACATCATCTGCAACGGTGACTTCGCCATAACCAATAAAGACGGTAAAACTACATTCTCGTTCCGAATACCTTCAAAAGAAACCATTGACTTATCGGAGAAGCGATAAACATCTAGCAATCGTATAATTTATAAATAGTCTAAATTACATAGTTAGCCAGAAAATAAACGGAAACTTGCTCTCCAATTGGGTAAAATTCCCTAATTTCGTGGCTCATTAAAAACGAACACAACAAACTCTAAAATCTAATCAATATGGCAAAATTCAGAGGAGCCATCGTGGTTGACATTGAACGTTGCAAAGGCTGCGGCGTATGCATCACAGCCTGCCCGTGCAAAGTCATCGAACTGGCAAAAGAAGTTAATGGAAAAGGTTACAATTACGCCTTCATGGCGAACCCCGAAGCCTGCATAGGCTGCGCAAGCTGCGGCATCACCTGCCCCGACGGCGTCATCAAGGTTTACAAGAAAGCCCTGTAATCAAAACCTATTGTCTAACAAATCAAAAAATCTTACATAATGGGAGAATTAAAACTGATGAAGGGTAACGAGGCATTGGCCGAGGCCGCCATCCGCTGCGGCGCCGATGCTTATTTCGGATATCCTATCACCCCCCAGTCGGAAGTGATTGAGTATCTGTCGGAACAGAACCCTTACGAACGCACCGGTATGGTCGTTCTTCAAGCTGAAA
>Ga0265301_10000645_pt1 | contig 48625 bp, 41 predicted proteins | sample AusTroGonzalo_MG_2_FD_193488 | JGI IMG/M metagenome (GOLD analysis project Ga0265301, IMG submission 193488) | Bovine rumen microbial communities from tropical cattle in Woodstock, Queensland, Australia - Gonzalo_04 | ecosystem: Host-associated > Mammals > Digestive system > Stomach > Rumen ...
GCTCGACAAACATCGGGAGCCACATGCCTTCATCGGCATACACGCGACCCACCGAAACCATGATGGCCATCGCGATGATTCCTAATACTTTCTTCATTTTAATTTAATTGTATTGCTGATAATTGTTGAAATATGTGCTTTTTGAAGCGGCTGCAAAGATAAAAAAAAATCCGATAGGCTTAATCTATCGGATTCTTTTCTACTTCAACCACCTTCTTGTTCTTTCGGAACCACTCGGTGATGTCTTTCACGCGACCGTCAGCGAGACGTTTCATCATCCTCTGGTTGGTGGTCGCGCTGTCCAAGGGACCCAACTCAGCTACATAGCGTCCTACTTTGATGTAGTCGAAGTGGTCGACGGAGACATTTTGCGGCAACTCGTTCTTGCCTGAGTACCAAGCCATTTTCAGGTTGTCGTGGCGTGACTTCAGCTGTCGAGCCAGATAGGCCACCTCTTGGGGAGCGGCATCGCCACCCATGAAGCACACGCATGTGATTCCCGACTTGTACTTTCCCACAAGGGTTTCTAAACTCTCCATGTCCAAATCGTACCCCACATTGTCCCACAGGTACTTGCTGTGGCAACCTGGGCACTGGTTGGGACAGTTGCTGATATTGATAGCCAGGGTTACCTCGTCAGGTACCTCCTGAAACACGATGTCGAAATTAGCGAACTTTAGCATCTTTCCATCTCCATTTTTCCATAGTGACGGCGGGCGGCTTCCTCTTGACGCGGCTCGCTGAAATTGCTGACGCGCTTCAGGTAACCGATGATGCGGGTCAGGTAATCGATATTGTGGCTGTGGCATTCAGGGCATTCCTTCAGGTAACGCTTGTCGATGTGGCCGCAGTCGTTGCAAATGGTGTTCGGGATGTTGAAGGTGAAGTAGTTACATCCTTCACGGGCAGCCACGCGCAACAGTTGACGATATTGGTCTTTGGTGAGGTGCTCTTCCAAGTTGCAGTGCAATGCCGAACCACCGGTGAGGTGCTTGATGTACTTCTCGCCGTGCAGGCGGAACTTGTCCAGAACATTAGTATTGGGGTCTTCCACGATGTAGAAGTAGCTGTTGTAACAGTCGCGGTGCACCTCATAACCGTCTTCCTTGTCCCATTTGGCGTGCTTCACGCCCACATTCTCTGCAGGAATCATCTCGCAGTTGAACATCAGGCCATCCTTCTTCGAGTAATACTTCTTATTGTACTTCTCGATGAGACCCAACACCTCCTGCACGAAGTGCTCATATTCGGGATTGTCTGAAATCTTGATTTTGAGGAACTCAGCAGCCTCGACGAGACCATTCACACCGATGGTGAGATATTGACGACCCAAGTTGATGTACCCCGCATCGAAGAGGGGCAACATTCCTTTGTTCTGCAACTCTTTCAGGTTCTCGTTGTAGCAGATTTGTACCTTGTGGCAGAGATCGACGATTTCCTCAAGGAAGGTGAGATAGTGTTGGTTGTTGCGGGCGGCATATTGGATGCAACGGTTCAGGTTGATGGTGAGTACGCTCTTCGAGCCTGTGCTGACACCACCGGCACCGAGGGTGTAGCTGAAGCCGTTGTCCTGAATCTCGTTGCGCAGGCGGCAGCACGACGATAGAGAGTCGGCGTTGTCGCTGAGGTAAGTAAAGAACGAGTGTCCTTCGGCATACATCTCTGCGGTGAAGTCGGCCCATTCTTGGTCGATGACGTCACCGTCTTTCGACAGCAGAGCCATCGTCTCAACGGGGAAGGTCAATACGCTCTTTAGACGTTCAGCGTTAAACCACTTCATGAAGCGCTTCTGCAGCCAGCTCAACGACTCCCAGTCAGGCTTTGAACCGTCAGGGAAGTAGAAGTCACCAAACAACGACTGGAAGTAATAGCGGTCATAGTAGGCAATGTTCCAGAACACCGACTGGTAGTTGCGTGCACCCGCAGGCTGGTTGAGCGAATAGACAATCTGCTGGAAACAATCAGTGATGACTTTATCGATGGTACGCGGTTTCAATGAATAATCGACGACTTCATCGGCACGTTTATAGTAGTCAGGACCGTAGTCTTTCCCGATGAAATAGTTCATATACATGAGGAATTCCGGCGTAGCGCAGGCACCCGACAGTTGTGATGAGACCATGAACACCATATTAATAAAGCCGCCGCAGAACGAGCGCAACTTGGTGGGGGCAGACGAGTTGCCACCGATGGAAGCTGTACCTTCGTTCAACCAAGGGTACATGGTGATGGAGGCGCAGTAGTTAGCTAGACTGGTCTCGTCGTTCTTATAGATGAAGTGGTTGTTGAGCAAATAGAGGTAACGGTCAGCGAGTTCTTTGCCGAACATCGACTTGATACGGTCAGTCAGCAGGCGACGGTTGATACGGATGAAACTTGATTTGGGTAGCTCCCCGATAAGTGTGGCGATATTTTTCTTCTCCACGTTGGCGTTAGCGTCATACTTCGAGCCAGTGGCAGCGTTCGAAGCATTGACATAATTGCTGAGGAAGTCAATCTTCTCGCGAATCTCACGGTCTTCAGTATGCTTCTGGCGATACAATATGTAGTTCTTCGCTACAGTATAATATTGTTCCGCCATTAAGGCTGTTTCCACCTGATTCTGAATTTCTTCCACAGTGATACCGTTGGTCACTCGGACACGACTTAGGATGTTGTTCAAATCCTCATCGGTGGCGTAAAAGCCTGAAGCGAGGAAGGCTTTGCTAATGGCTACTTTGATTTTGTCGAGAGAGAAGGCTTCCTGCTTGCCGTCTCTTTTGGTAATATATATTCCTCCGTTGCTCATATAAAAATGCTCGTGTTCAAAATATCTTGATAGTTATAAAGTTAGATGTTCTCCCTAGAGCCCCATCCAATTCTTGCAAAAGTAGAGCATTTTACGTTCTCGTGTCAAGTATTTCGCGAGAAATAGTTTTCAACAGAATTATCAACAAAAGGGTCAAAGCCTGATGCCCATAAATGCCATGAAAGCGATTCCCATCAAACCTGTGATAATGAAGGAAATGCCAACGCCTTGTAAACCATTTGGTATTTTTGAATAGCGCAGTTTTTCACGAATGGCAGCAATGGCAACTATAGCCAACAGCCACCCCAAGCCTGAGCCAAGTCCAAAGACAGCCGCTTCGCCTACATTGTCAAATCCGCGTTCCTGCATGAATAGTGAACAGCCCAAAATAGCGCAGTTGACCGCTATCAAGGGAAGAAAAATACCCAAAGCGGAATGAAGCGATGGAGAGAAGGTTTCAATAATCATTTCAAGTATTTGCACAATGGCCGCAATTATAGCTATAAATAAGATATAGGTAAGAAAACTCAAATCGACAGAGGCCCAATCAGGATTCAACCATGTCATAGCCCCTGGAGCTAACAAATACTTGTCGATTAAATAGTTGACGGGTACGGTGACAACCAATACAAAAGTCACAGCCAATCCCAAGCCCGCACTGGTTTTAACGGTCTTCGATACGGCTAAATAGGAACACATGCCCAAAAAATAGGCAAATATCATATTGTCAACAAAGACCGATTTGATAAAGAGTTTGAATAGTTCCATGGTCAATGTTTATGGGTCGTTTCTTGCATTTCCGGATGACGTGTACGTTGAATCCAAATGATGACGCCCACCACAACCAGTGCCATGGGGGGCAGAATCATCAAGCCGTTGTTCAGATAGCCTAACTCATAAAACGACTGCGGTACAATCTGATAGCCTAATAGAGTTCCTGAGCCTAACAACTCACGGAAAAAGGCTACGATAACAAGTATCAGACTATAACCCAGCCCGTTGCCCAACCCGTCCAAGGCCGATTCCCAAGGTCCGTGCGACAAAGCAAAAGCCTCAAGGCGACCCATGATGATGCAATTCGTGATGATAAGGCCGACATACACTGATAGCTGCTTGCTTACTTCGTAGGCGAAAGCCTTAAGGAATTGGTCGATAAGGATGACCAAAGTGGCCACCACCACCAATTGCACGATGATTCGGATACGGTTTGGGATGCCTTTACGAAGTAGGGAGATGATGAAGTTTGACAACATCGTAACTACCGTCACCGAAGCTCCCATCACCAAAGCTGGCTTAAGTTGAGCCGTCACTGCCAGACAAGAACAGATACCCAATACCAATACTGTGACTGGATTCGTTTTGTGCAAAGGTTCGACGATTAGTTTTTTTACATTCATCTCTTTTCAAAATAAGGCAAATACAACAATAACGTCTTGTTTATCATCTCTTCCACACCTTTTGAAGTCTTTGTCGCGCCGGTAATGGCATCCACTTCAATAGGGGAATAACAGTTGTTTTTCCTGAACGGGCATCCTCTGAACTGACGTTGGAACTTCTCCGTTGTGATTTCGCCACCTAATCCAGGTGTCTCCGACTTGTGACTGAAATTGGCATCCACCACAGTATTACCATCAGGGCCAATGGCGATGTAGCCCCATATCGGTCCCCAAAGTCCATTTCCTTGCATGGGAATAACGGTAGTCAGGTTGTCAATGACATATAAAGGAAAACTGCCTTCGGTCGAAACTTCTCCCTTTTCATTCAATAGAAGCGATGCTTTACAATGTTGTTCAAATAACTGTTGCGCATTCTCAGTGTTCACATCGGGAATACCTGCTGCCTTGAGGATGTTGACACATCGTTCGTTATCCTTGTTGCGCTGTTGATAGGGTTGCAGCCACAAGGCCGCTACCGTCAGCAATACGGCCACAACAACGATTAAAACCGTTGAATACATAAAAATGTAATCCCTACTGTTGATGTCTCTCTTCATGGTCACAAGGTTTTGGTTTTCATTTGGGCGCGTTTTTTCCGCATCGTGATATTCTTGGCTACCACAATGTGATCAATCAGAGGAGCGAAGCAGTTCATGAGCAGAATAGCAAGCATCATGCCTTCTGCGTAGGCTGCATTAAGCACACGCAACATCACCGCAAAGATGCCTATAAGCAGACCATATACCCATTTGCCAGCATTGGTCTGTGGCGCCGTCACGGGGTCTGTGGCCATAAAGACTGCCCCGAAAGCGAAACCTCCCATCAGAAGATGATAATAAAACGGCAGCTGCATATAAGCATTGTAGCCAATGGCATTGAATACCAACCCCATTCCCGTACCACCAAGAAACACGGAAACGACAATGCGCCAATTAGCTATTCCTGTTGTCAACAACACAATGGCACCTAATGCAATGGCAATTTTAGAGGTCTCACCCAAACAACCTGGTATACCGCCCCATATCATGGACCATAAAGAGGGCAGGTCGTTACCACCCCCAGCGAGCACACCTAATGGGGTTGCTCCTGTGACAGCATCTGGCTGACCTGCAATCCAGACTTTGTCGCCTGACATGGCTGAAGGATAGGCGAAGAATAGGAAAGCTCGTGCCAAGAGCGCCGGATTAAGGAAATTCATGCCTGTTCCACCAAAAGCCTCTTTACCGATAAGAACAGCAAAGGCTGTGGCCAAAGCTACCATCCACAGTGGAATGTCGGGTGGCAACACCATTGGAATAAGCATTCCTGTCACCAAAAATCCCTCGTTCACTTGATGCCGCCTGATTTGGGCAAAAACAAACTCAATGGTCAATCCCGTAACATAGGAAACAATGATAATTGGAAGGGCTTTAGACAGACCATAACCTATGATGTGCCAAAAACTAACTTCTTCGGTTATAGTCCAATAATGTTGGTAGCCTACATTCCAAATGCCAAACAATAAAGCTGGGATGAGCGCAATGATAACAGTTATCATGGTGCGTTTCAAATCAACTGCATCGCGGATATGGCATCCTTGATGTGTCGTTTTGTCCGGCACAAAAAGAAAACTTTCAAAAGCCTCAAAAGTAGATTGTAACCAGGCAAAGTTCCCTCCTGCAACAAAGCTTGGCTTGATTTTATCTATATAATGTCTCAATCCACTTATACGCTCTTTCATACCACTACCTCTTTCTTCTTCTGGAGCGATAAAGAAATCATGGATAACTCGACGGATAGGATATTTGCTTCTTGTACGTGTCATTGATGCTGCAAAAATAAGGAATAATATTGAATCCGAAAATATTTGCGGTTTCAAGATTTTCCCTATTTTTGCACGCGTAAATCTCAACATCCATAGAGACCAACTATATAAAAGAATAAAATATTATGTATCAAATTTTTAAAGATCAGCTTGAGAAATCAAAGCTCATTATTACGGGAATTAAGCGCAATCAACGCATGGGACGCGACGCTGGTGTCGACGAAGCCTTGCTACAAAAAATGGAGGACGACTGCAAACGGTTGGAAGCCATGTCCGCCGAATTGGATCGTATACAAGAGGAATACCGCAAGAAAAGCGATAAGGCTCACGGCGTGCTTGACGACCTGAAACAACACACCAAAGAAGTGAAACGCAATGTGAAATCGAAATACGACCAAACATGGTGGATTAAGTTCGGTATTCCTGACAAGAGATAATCTGACAGTTTGAAATAATGAAAAATCCGCTTCGGTTAGAAGCGGATTTTTTTTGTTTTTAGGAGCACTTTCTCGTCGTTCCGCAAAGTGGTGGCAAACAGATAGGTATCGCCTCCTTCCTTTATCTTTAAAGACTTACGTAACGCATCCACAGGAAGCGGGAAATTGCGTATTGTGAGATTGGCTTCTTTCGTGTCGGTTAAGAGGGCTTGTTTTATCTTTTTATTATATGGGGCATAGTCTTCCACCTCAAAAATGCGTCCCGAAAAATCGGGTATCAGGGTGTCTGATGTGTACAAATGACTGTTCTTATGTAGTTTAAGAATATCAAACCGAAGAGTAAGCAATTTATAACACCCTGCTTTCATAATCGCGGCATTGGGCTCGTATAAGTAACGGCCAATATTGTTGGCAAGACGCAATGGATAGTCGTGTTCTTCTTTATATGTAAAACAGAGAACAGGCTGTTCTGTCAGCAAATTAGCAGCATATATTGTAGGCTGACCTGAGAAACCCCGTTTCAATACAAAAACCAATTCCTTACATTCGTTTCCGGCAGCCAGGACATGAACTTCTGCAACACTTCTCAATTCATTCAAAGCTTTCTTGATATCAAGCATAGGGGATAGCTTAATCATTACAGTGTCACCGAGGTTTAACAAGGCATTTTGTATAGTCAATACATTTGGGGTACAGTCGGAAATACTGACGGTTTTGCGTCCATATCCATCACGACGAGCTGGATCAATATAAAAACAGTCCTTTGGCTCACCTTGTTTTATATAATCCTCAGCCGTTTCATTTCGAACTACGACAGAAGCTTGTAGGACATCAAAGTTGTGTTTGGCCAAACTACACAGTTCAGGTTGTTTCTCTACATAATCGGTCTTCAGGAATGATTGTGACAGATAATAACTATCAATGCCCAATCCACCGGTGAGGTCGGCGAGACTACGACCACTCACTAAACTGGCTTTGTAATATGCAGTAGCTTCCGAGGAGCATTGTTCAATAGAAAGATGGGCGGGAAACAATAATTCTTCATTGGCACTCCATTCAGGTACTTTTTTCTGTAATAATTGTCGCGCCTCGATTTGTCGCAATGCCAATGAAACGTCAGTGCCGACGGGCGCCTTGCGTAAGGCGAGCGTCGGCACGTCGGCGTTTAAGTTGTCTTTGATGTATTGTCGAGTGATGTCGTTCAAGGTCAGAGTTGCTTCAGGTTCATCACCTCAAGATCAGTCAAAAAACGCCACTCGCCACGTGGGAGGCGGTATTTGTCTAAACCGGCAAACATAACGCGGTCAAGCTTAGTTACCTCATAACCAAGATGCTCAAATATGCGTCTCACGATGCGATTACGACCCGAATGCAGTTCGATGCCAATGCTCTTCTTGCTGTCATCGTCTTGGTCGTATGCAATATTATCGGCGGAAATGGGGCCGTCATCAAGCTCAATACCTTCCGAAATGCGCAGCATGTCATTTTTAGTCAAAGGTTTATCAAGAATGACGTGATAAAGCTTTGGCACTTCGCTGCTGGGATGGGTCAACTTCTTGGTCAAATCACCGTCGTTGGTGAACAGCAACAGCCCCGTAGTGTTCTTGTCCAATCTTCCAACGGGGAAGATACGCTCAGGGCAGGCATCCTTCACCAGTTCCATAACAGTGTCACGTTCATACGGATCGTCTGATGTGGTAATGTAGCCTTTGGGCTTGTTAAGCAGGATATAGCGAAGTTTCTCACGGTTCAGTGTTTGACCGCCATAAACCACTTTGTCTTCGGTCTTTACTTTGTAACCCATCGTGGTAACGACTTCCCCATTGACAGTCACGCAACCTGCCTTTATGAGGTCATCAGCCTCACGGCGCGAACAGATGCCACAGTCGGCCAAATATTTGTTCAGACGAATCTCGCCTGTAGCTTTTGGACGGTCGTATTCCGGATTTTTCTCGCGCACATAACCCTTGCGGCCTCGACGCGGCTCTTCGTCATCTTCAAAATTGCGTCGTGGGCGGTCATCGAAACGACGGTTGCCACCGCGAGGACGCTCATCATCGAAACGACGACGAGGACGGTCGTCATCAAATCTACGGCGCGGTCTGTCGTCATCGTGGAAGCGACGTTCTCTAGGTTTGTCGTCATCGAATCGGCGTTTTGGACGGTCATCGTCATGGAAGCGACGTTCTCTCGGACGGTCATCATCAAAGCGACGTTCTCTTGGTCTGTCATCGTCAAATCTACGGCGTGGTCTGTCGTCGTCATGGAAACGGCGGTCACCTCTCGGTTTGTCGTCGTCGAATCTACGTCTCGGACGCTCGTCATCATCGAATCTGCGTCTTGGACGGTCCTCATCTTCAAAACGACGTCTCGGACGCTCGTTGTCGTCAAAACGACGGCGCGGTCTGTCGTCATCATGGAAACGGCGATCGCCAAACTTGCGGTCGCCTCTGTCACTGAAGCGACGCTCACCTCGCGGCTCGTCGCCAAAATTTCTCTCACCTTCTTCGTCACCCTCGCGGTGATAAAACTTGAAGGATCTTCTCTGTTGGAACTCTTCCGGTTCCTCTCTTCTGGTGCGCGGACGCTTGCCAGATCTTTCGTTTTCAGTCATTTAATTATTGTATTGTTAGTTGAAAATTGCCGCTCGTTGAATCTTCGATTGGGGCGGCAAAAGTACGAATTATTTGATAAACAGGCACAATAAAAGCAAACAAACCTCGTTTGTTTGCCATAATTTTGTATTTTTACGGCCAAATTCGCACGTATATGAACAAATTGAAGTCTTTAATCACTTTCATACTCTCTTTGTCAGTCGCCTCACTCTTCGCACAAAATGAGATTTCCATCGGGCAATGGCGCACCCATCTGCCTTATCAGAAAGTCATCGCCGTAGAACCTTTTGGAAACTTAATTTATGCAGCCACAGAATATGAGTTGTTTTATTTCGACAAAGAAGACAATTCTATCCATATCTTGAATAAAATCAACGGGTTATCAGATGTTGGCATCAGCACTATTGGCTATTGTGAGGCTCAACACAAGCTTTTTGTGGCCTATACCAATGCCAATGTGGATCTTATTGATCGAAATGGCAATGTGAGCAACATGAGTGACATCAAAGACAAGAACATCGTGGGCAACAAGAGCATCAATCACGTCTTCTTCCATGGCAGTTTAGCTTACGTGGCTTGCGGTTTTGGCATCGTTGTGTTCGATTTAGAGCGGGAAGAAGTTAAGGACACCTATTACATAGGCAATCAGGGGGATATGGTCAACGTTACTGATGTGGCTATTTTCAACGGAAGAATCTATGCGTCTTCCGATGACGGTGTATATTATGCCTCTTTGAACAGTCAAAACCTCGCCAACTATGCAGCTTGGAGTTTTGACACTTCACTTATTCATCCGCATCTGGCCTACTCTGAGATGGAGGTCTTTGGTGGCAAATTGTTTCTCAACTATGATGGTGGTTATGATAAGGACACGCTTTTTATCAATGATGGCATGGGTTGGGATTATTTCGAAAAGAACAACGTATCACAAAAACGCGAACTTCGTGCCGATAATGACAAACTGATTATCACCAACTACTATTCTGTAAAAGTGTACGACAGTAACCTCGCTGAAATCATGAACATTTACTCGCTTGACGGGAGTATCGAACCTTTGTCGGCGGCCATTGATAGCAATCAAGACTATTGGATTGGAGACAGCAAGAGAGGTCTCTTGATGACTAATAATGGCTGGAATGCTATAGAACTGAGACCTAACGGCACTGCTTCGAAAAACGTCTTTGAGTTGCAGGCTTGCGGCGAACAAGTGTGGATTGCCACTGGAGGCCATGCAGCCAACTGGGGTAAACGATATATGAAAGAAGGTGTGGCTCGTTTCGATGGCTTTTGGACTATTTTCAACAATCAGACCATGGAGGAATTGAGCACTTTTTCCGATTATGTCTGTACCGTCACCGACCCTCAAGACCCCTCAGTTACTTATGTTGGTACATGGGGCAAGGGCGTGATAAAACTGAAGGACGATGCACTTGTTGAGGTATACAACTCTGAGAATAGTACATTGGACTATTGGATAAACGATCCCAGTCTCATTAACATCAGCGGTTTAGGCTTCGATAGCCACCATAACCTTTGGGTTGCCAACTCCGGAGCCAATCGATTGCTCTCAGCGATGGAGCCCAATGGCACATGGCATTCATTTAGTCTTGGAGGAAACACCAGCGGAAACGATATAGGAATCATGATTATCGATAGTTACGACTACAAATGGATTATAAAGCGTAACGGTGAATTAATCATCTTTGATGATGGCGGCACATTGGAGGACACCTCTGATGATCAAGTAGCTTTCCTGAACACAAGTATTACTTCAGGGGGCCTTTCAGGCTCCGCCAACTGCCTTGTTGTTGACAAAGATGGCTGTGTGTGGGTGGGCACTACCGACGGACCTTGTTACTTTGCTGACTCACGGAAGATTTTCTCTGAGCCTGGCTATGTAGCCAGCGTGAAAGAAGTGCCACGTGACGATGGCACGCTCCAGTGGGATCCGCTTTTCAAGGGTTCCAGTGTCCTCTCTATGGCTGTTGACGGTGCCAACCAAATCTGGTTCGGTCTTGAGTCGGGCGTATGCCTTATGTCGTTTGCCCAAAAGCCCGAGGAAATCCATTACTTCACCACGGATAACAGCCCTTTATTTGAAAATGCTGTCACCACTATGGCCATCTCAGCAGACGGAGAGGTGTTTTTCGGCACAGCTTCTGGAGTCATCTCCTACAAAGGTGAATCCTCTGAACCAGACCCAGTCATAAGTGATGTAGTCGCCTATCCCAACCCTGTTAGATCGGGGTATCAAGGCTATGTGGGTATCAAGGGGTTGGTCAGTAATTCGTTGGTACGCATCACTACTACAGATGGTAGTTTTGTCACCCAGATTCTTTCTGAAGGTGGACAGGCTGTTTGGAATCTTACCAACATCAATGGGCAGCGTGTCTCTCCCGGCATATATTTTATCTTTACGAGCGACAAATCTGGCAAAGACCGTTTTGCCACTAAGATTTTGGTTCAGTGACAGTCATGGACGACAAGACTCAAGGTATTGTCTTGCAATCATTGCGCTATGGCGACACAGGCCTAATTGTCAAAATCTATACACGGGAGTTTGGACTTAAGTCGTATATGATCAAAGGTGCATTCAGCCGCACTGCCAAAAACCGTGCGGCCTTGTTCCAGAATCTACACCTTATTAATTATGTAGAAGCAGGCAATCCTCGTCAGGCTTCGATGGGCTATCTGAAAGATGTGCAGTTGAGAACCATTTACCACAGTCTGCCATTTGTGATGAATAAAAGCGCTATAATGATGTTTGTCAGCGAACTGCTTTCAAAAACTCTGACAGAACCTGAACCAAACGTGTCATTATATGACTTTATTGAGCAAAGTCTTCTTTGGCTCGATTTGGTGGACTCGGACTACGCCAATTTCCCTCTGTATTTTACTCTTGAGATGACAAGGCATCTTGGATTCTATCCCAAAACAAACTACGTAGAGGGTTCTTGTTTCGACATGATGGAGGGTCATTTTGCCTCACATTATCCTGTGCATCCCTATTATTTCGATACTGATGATGCGGCTCTGCTCTCGCATCTGCTCGACACCTCCATTGATAAGGCATGTCGTATTCCTCTCAACGCTAGTCGCCGCCGTGAGATGCTTGATGGCATAATAACATTCATGCGACTTCATGCCCCTGTGATGAAGGGCTTCAAGTCGCACGAAGTGTTGAAGTCTGTTTTAGGATAGGTTTATTTCAGTTCCAAAGAAGTTTGTCCGATTAGTTTTCCACCCTGCTCATACACATCAATATAGTAACGGCCCGGCATCATCTCAATATCAGATGGTTTAACATAATAGGCACGAACAGCGGTTTCTTTGCCGTCGTAGTTGATACGAACCCGTTCGGTGTATTGCAGAGATTCACCACCGTTAGTGGCAAACGAATACTCATCTCCTGTTCCCTTAGCGATAACCATCTTGGTGGGGTCAGCGATACGAAGATAAAACACTTTGGTACCCACCTCGACAAGTTCATTCTGCGCTACGGTAAAGTCTACCATAATACGCTCAGCTCTGTTCGCACGATCCGTCGTGGCCTCTTTTGAGTTCCCTTTAAAACGCACAGCATTGGCTGTCAGATTGTGGATTTTCATCGTGGCAGCAAGGTTTACCTTGTCCGTCAACTCGTCGTTACGGCGCGTAAGGTTGGTATTCTGGCGTTTCTCCGCTTGATATTCTTCGCGAATGCGTTCGTTTTCAGCTACCAATTCACGATTGACGGTGTATAGTGAGTCCATCTGACGTACATATTTTTGGGAGATGGCTTGCAACGAGGCTACTTTCTTCTTGATGCGGTAATAGTCCCACTGTGAGTCAAGGAGCTTTTTGATTTCTACAGCATCGGCTTGAATGATACTGTCCTTCTCGGCCAACTCGAGACTCAATTCGCCATAGCTTTCTTTCAACTCATTATGAACCTTAATCAAGCTGTCAACCTCGGCTTGGAAATCAATACGTTGCATTTCTTTCTCCGTCTCAAGCGTCTTTAGGTCTTCTTTGATAGAAGAGTTCTTGGCCGCCAAGACAATGAGGAAGACCACTGCCAATAATAGGGCGCACAGAGCCGCAATGAACAAGTTTCTGTTGCGGATAGCGTTCTGTTTATTTCTTTCTTCAGGATTCATGATATGTGATTGTTTTTTCTTCTTTTTGTGCTATTGGCTCTACCTTGGTACGAGGAAGACTAACGGGAATCGATTGTCCCACCACATCAATATTGACCAAAATACGTCGTTTGCTTTTTACTGAAATCAACTTACCTGTCAAGCCTTGCATCGGCCCGTTGGTGATTCTTACAAGCTGACCCTCGTGCAAATCCAGGTTATTAAGCTCTTCATCATCAACGGGATTGTCGATGTATTTCTTGATGGCGATAATCTGTTTCTCTGGCACCACGACGGCTTTACCTTCGAAGGTGACAAAACGTACCACACCATAAGCACTCAAGATATAATAATGTTGCTTTTCGGTGTTACGAACAAACACATACGACTTAAACAAAGGCTCTTCAACTTTTTTCTTGCGGTCGCTCCACTGTTTGATGCAAGTCAACATGGGCAAGTATGCCTCAACGCCCATATCTCGAAGTTGTTGTAGCACCTTTTTTTCGGCCCTCGACCTGACATACAATGCATGCCACTGCGGTTCGTTGTTCTTGTCGTTGCGTTCAGCCGTCATACAGCACTACGATTATTTCTTCTTCTTACCCAACAGTTTTTGGAGGAAGGTCCTATGATGATGATGGTGGTGATGGTGCTTCTTATTGTTGTCATCTTCTGATTCACCATAATAATCAGAACCATTGCCATAAGCGCCATAGCCGTATCCATAACCATAGCCGTATCCATAGCCGTATCCATAACCGTAACCATATCGACCATAGCCATAACGTCCGTAGCTGCCATAACCTTTTTGGGCGTAAATACCGTTGATGACGATTTGGAACGGCAGGTTGCGGCTTTCATAGTCTTTGATAATACTGCCAAAAGCGCTTCTGTTGGTTACTCCTTGACGCACAATGAAAATGTTGGCATCAGTGAAACGCATCAGCAACAAGGCATCAGTAACGAAGCCAACAGGAGGCGTATCAATGATGATATAATCATAGCGTTTTTTCAGTTCAGCGAACAACTCATCGCATCTGGTAGAAGCAATCAATTCGGAAGGATTGGGCGGCACAGGACCACTGGTGATGATATCGAGTGACGGAATCTTTGAGGTAGGTTGAATGATATCATCCAGACTATCCTTATTCGAAAGATAAGTACTCAAGCCAACATTATTATTGAGGCCAAACTCCTGATAAAGCTTAGGTTTACGCATATCGAAGCCCATCAGTACAGTCTTCTTGCCATAGAGCGCATAGATGGAAGCAATGTTGATACTGTTATATGTCTTACCAATACCCTGCATATCACCGGTGACAAGAATTGTACATGGCAATTTGCTTTGCGTAATAAATTCCACATTTGTACGTATGGAACGGAATGACTCCGAAACAGGCGACTTAGGATTGTTGACCACAGTCAATGGGTCTTTTAAGTTGTGGGTCTGGGCTACCATTCCAATGATGGGATAATGTGTCAGTTTTTCAACATCCTTACGTTCGGTTACCGTGGTGTTGAAGAAATCCTTTAAGAAGAGATACACGGCGGGAATAAGCAAGCCTAAAATAAGAGCGATGAGATAATTCATAGAACTGCGAGGTGCAATTCTAATGGTGCGCTCAATACGAGCTTCATCAAGAACTTCATTATCAGGCGTATTGGAAGCACGAAGAATCTGAGCCTCAGCACGGCGTTGCATTAAATATTTATAGGTATCGTCGGTAAAGTCAAAGTTACGCTGGTAGTTGATAAGTTGTTGCTGTTTGCCAGGCAACTGACTCGACTCTTTTTCCAGCATGTGTATGCGACGATTAATCTCGTTAAGACCCATTTGAGCGTTGTCGACAAGGTTGTTGATAGTCTCAAGCAATGCCTTCTTGGTGGTCACGATTTGCTCGTTGAGTTTCATAATCTGTGGGTGCTGCTCGGTTTGGGTGAGTTGCTGTGTGGCTTTGGTCTGGGCCAAGGTGACGAGGTCGCGAGCCAGTTGGTTGAGCAAGGGGTCATTGATACCCATCGTGCTGGGCGAGGCCAAGTTCTCCGGGTCATCAATTTGCACCTTAATATAATCTTGCAGACGCTTGTAAATTTTCAGGTTGACCGTCATCTCGGCTTTTTCCGATTCCAAAGCACGCAGATTGGTGTACACTTGGCTGGCTTGCAGGTCAAGGTTCATCAGGTCGTTCTCCTGACGGAAATCCTTCAACTCGGTCTCAGCTTGACTCAGCGACTCTTGAATGCCCGTCAACTCACCGTCAATAAACTCAATAGTATTTTCGCTGACGAGATTCTTCTTTTCCAAACCACGAATAACATATTCATTCATCAAAACATTAGTGAAATCAACAATCTTCTGAGGATTAGTGCCAGTGGTGGTAATGGCCACTACGGAAGATTGTTTGCTGGTAGCACCGGCACTGAAACTGCTCATCTGTTTCACAATGCTGGGATAACTGTTCAACCTGAAAGAAAGGTTGCGACGTCCTATGGTCTCAGGGTCATATTTATCTGTTCTGGTTATGCGAATACGATTGTATCCATTGTCAATCCATTCGCCTTCCTTGTATACTCCATCTACATTAATTGTGGCATATGGATTGCTTTCGACTTGTTTACAGAGGACATAGTCGTATTTGTTGAGACCTTCTCCGGTAGCACTAAGCTTGATCGAGCCATCCTCAAGGAAACTTACCGAATACTGAAGACCCACGGCTTGGGGAACACTGCGTTCAAACTCTACATGGAAAGGAGATGTCTTATATAGTTCTTGAACGACAAAGCGGCCTTTTTCCAAATAGGTCACCTCAAGATTCATCTTCTTGACTACACGCTCGGTGAGCGTATAGGATTTGAGAATTGCCACTTCGTTGTCTGTACTTAAACCACCAGAGATATTCATCGAAGTCATAATGGCTGTAGGGTCATAATTACTACGTGAATCTTTGATTAATACTGTACCCGAAGTCTGGTAGACGTTGGTTGAGTAACGGTTAACAAAGAAACCAATTACCAATGCCACGAATGCAAAGATAACGAAAAGGAACCAATTGTTAAGGATGATGAATATCAGTTTTTTGATATCCACATTTTGTTCGTCATTGTTGGCTTGCTGTGAATTGTATGCCTGTTGTTCGTTTGCCATAGCTTATATCAATTTTTATGGTTCAAGTAGAAAGTGAGCATAGTCAGACCCAAGGTGACAATAGAGATAACCGTTGAGTACGGGAATGTAGTGAAGCCCCATTGTTTAATCTTGAGAGGTTCAACATAGATGATGTCATTAGGTTTCAAATAGTAATAAGGAGATTCCAAAATATCGGCCTGTCCTAAATCCACAGTGACAACCTCGGAGCCATTGTCAGTCTGACGAATTATCTTCACCTCGTTGTTTTTGGCAAAGCTAGTTACGTTACCTGCCATAGCAACGGCTTCGAAAAGGTTAATTTGCTGTTGGTATACTTTATAGGTGCCAGGGCGTGTCACCTCACCCAGTAAAGTCAAGTTGAAGTTCGACAACTTGACGATGAGCATGGTTTGGCTGACATATTTATTAATCTCTTCCTGAAGCCTGCTCGTGGCTTCTTCAACAGTCAGGTTCTTAACCTCGATTCGGCCTATCAAAGGCATTTCGATGCAGCCGTCTTCAGCCACTGTATAAGAGTTAAGATAGATACTTGCATCATTACTGAGTTGCTGAGTACGAGAACCTGTTTCACCATTGAGAGCAGCTGCACTCATTGCATCAATTGTATTAATTGCCTTGATATAAAGATTGTCACCCGGTTGCAAGCGATAATTGATAGAACGTTCGTTCACATACTCTCTTGAGAGATTCGCAGCAGCCATTTGGGCATCTTTGAGAAAAAGCATCTTCTTCTGCGGTACACATGAAGCAAAACCGACAACAATGAGAAGTGCAAGAACGATGTTTGTAAATCTGAATTTCATAGGATTATGTGTTTTTGTTATTCTTATCATATAAGACTAATTCTTTTACCCCCACTAGAGGCGTAATGGGCATGGTTTGTTCAATCTGGAAACGATAGGTGTCCGCCTCATTGATTTCCATTGCTTTGTTGATAGGCAAATCAAAAGTGTAACAACCATCAACACGTTCCGAACTCCAATGGCCTTCGGTATCTTTCACTCTGAATTTATAGCCTTTACTGCGATAGGGCGTATTGTCAGATGTGAAGACAGAAAAAACCAAAGAGATAGTTTCGTAAGGATAATCGTCAGTGAAACTGATACGCAATCCAAGATCAAATGTGGTTGGATGGGCAACCTCAACCTTGTTATTTGCATAGTCGAAACGTTCCCAAACGGCTTGATAGAACTCACGATGAATGACCTCTCCGCTCTTCTCTTGCTGAGCACAGCCCGAAAAAAGAAAGCTAAACAACAATACTATGTAGAAATGTCTTTTCATCCAAAAATGAATCCATAAAACCGTGCAAAGGTATAAAAAACCTTTTATTCCGAACCTAAAAAAACGCAATTTTATTGAAAAGAATTTTTTTTGAAAATTTTTCAAGCCCACCCTTGCGGGCATACAAAGAAAAACTTGTACTTTTGTCAACCAAAAAATTGGAAATGAGAAGAGGATATAACAATTTATCAAACAGGAAGTTATTGGTGATGGGAGTTTTCATCGCTGTTGGATTGATATATCTCGTCAGGCTCTTCTCGCTTCAAGTCATTGACAGACACTATAAACAATTGGCCGACAACAATGCTTTGCGTTTTGTCACCCAATACCCGGCTCGTGGCAAGATATACGATCGCAATGGCAAGCTTTTGGTCTTCAATGAGGCAGTTTACGACCTCATGGTTATTCCCAAGCAGGCTATGAGGAACGATACTTTGCATCCGTTTGACACACTTGGTTTCTGCCTTCTTTTGGATATTGACCGCAATTCTTTTATCGAACGAATGAACAAGGCCAAAAAAGAATCTTATCTGAAGCCGTCGACTTTTTTGACCGCTGTTTCGAAAGAAAATTATGCCCACATTGCCGAGGTGCTTTATCGCTATCCAGGATTCTATTTCCAGACTCGTACTGTGCGCCATTATCCAGATGCCATTGCTGCCCACACATTAGGTGACATTGGCGAAATCAGTCCATCTGAACTTGAAAAAGACGTGGATGGTTACTATAGGCAAGGTGACTATGTCGGAAAGTCAGGCATTGAGCGGTCTTACGAAAAAGAATTGCGCGGCGAGAAAGGTCTTCGCGTGATGATGGTTGACGTACATAACCGCGAAATGGGAAGTTTCGATAACGGTTCGCTCGACCGCGACCCTGTGACGGGAAAAGACATCTATCTCGGTATGGATGCCGATTTGCAAGCCTATGGCGAGCAGCTAATGGTGGGGAAAATTGGCTCCATTGTAGCTATTGAACCAAAGACGGGGCAGATACTCGCTTTCGTTTCCAGCCCCACTTACGATCCGAATCTTCTCGTAGGACGTGAACGAGGCAAACACTATCAGGAATTGCAAAAAGACCCGATGAAGCCCTTGATTAACAGGGCTATTAGCGGCACTTATCCTCCTGGTTCTACCTTTAAGACTGTTGTCGGTATGATTGCTATGCAGAGTGGCAGCATTACACCGCAGACCGTGTTCCATTGTAGTGGTCCTGCCTCGTTGCCTATCAAATGCACCCACTCCCATGGTCCCAGTCCCGACTTCGCAAACGCCATCATGAATTCATGCAACCCCTATTTCTACGAGTCGTTCAAGGCTACCATCAATAATCCTAAGTTCGGCAACATCAAGAAAGGTTACGAATATTGGAAGGATATGACCTATCAATTAGGGCTTGGACACACCTTCGGTACAGACATTCCCTACGAACGCTCCGGTAACATTCCGTCGCGTGAATATTATGATAAAATGTACAAGGGGCAGTGGAACTCGGTGACAATTCGTTCATTAGGTATCGGACAAGGTGAGGTTTTGGTAACTCCTCTGCAATTGGCCAACATCGCTGCACTGATCGCCAATGAAGGTTACTACTATCCACCTCATTTAATAAAATGTTTTGGTGACACCACGGCCATCCCTGAAATAATGACCACCCGTGTGGACTCTGGCATTGATCCTCGGTATGTACGTGTGATGAAGCAAGGCTTGCGCACTGTGTTCAGTGGACCTGCAGGCACGGCTCGAAGGTATGAGATGAAAGACATTTCCCAATGCGGTAAAACCGGCACGGCACAGAACCCTCATGGCAATTACCACTCAAACTTTATTGCATTTGCCCCTGCAGAAGACCCAAAGATTGCTCTTGCCGTTATCATCGAGAATGGTGGCTATGGTGCCACTTGGGCTGCACCTATCGCCAGTTTAATGATTGAGAAATATATCCGTGGGTATTCCATTCGTGAAGACCTTGAAAAACGCATAATGGAAGGCCGCATTACTTATAAAAATGAAAGATGATTACCGACAACGACAATAGAAACAAAATTATTGGACGCATCGACTGGATAACGCTGTTGATTTACTTTGCCTTGGTGCTCATTGGCTGGTTCAGCATCTTTTCCGCCAAATACAATGACATGCACCCAAGCATTTTCGACTTCTCGATGGAATACGGCAAGCAACTTATCTGGATAGGCGCAGCACTCTTTTTCGGTTTCGTCATCCTGCTCATAGACGCGAAGTTTTTCCATGCCTTCTCGCTGTGGATTTATATCATCGTTTTGATGTCTTTAGTTATGGTGCTGGTGTATGGCAAAGCTACTAAAGGAGCCACTTCGTGGATTGAGCTTGGGCCTATCAAGTTTCAACCCTCTGAGTTTGCCAAGATGGCCACTGCTCTTGCTTTGGCGAGCTATTTGGATCGACTCGATGTCGATTTGAACAAGCGTAAGGATCAGATTGTCAGTGCAGCGCTCATCCTTATTCCAATGGCATTGGTGTTGCTGCAAAACGATACGGGCTCTGCCTTGGTTTTTGTTTCGTTCATCTTTGTGTTGTATCGCGAAGGTATGCCGGGTGCGGGTTGGCTGATGATTATCGGTGTAGTGGCGGCATTGCTGTTCGTCTTTACTTTGATTTGGTCGCAGAAGGTGATGTTTGTCATCCTTGGGGCTTTGATGGCCATAGTTTTGTTGTTCCTTGTGCTCCAAAAAAAACGCAATGCCATCATACCCGCTATTGTGTTGTTTGGTATCGCTTTTGGCATGGTGTTTTCGGTAGATTATGCTTTCAACAAAGTGCTTCAGGAGCATCAACGTAACCGTGTATTGGTATTGTTGGGACAGCTTGATGACCCCAAGGGTGTAGGTTACAACGTGTATCAATCGAAAATCGCCATTGGTTCGGGAGGCTTCGCAGGCAAGGGCTTTTTGCAAGGCACGCAAACCAAATACGATTTTGTTCCCGAACAGCATACAGACTTCATCTTCTGCACAATAGGAGAGGAGGGCGGCTTTTTGGGTACGTCCGCCGTTGTGCTACTGTATGTGGCATTGTTAGTGAGAATTATCACGATGGCAGAACGGCAACGCTCGTCGTTTAGCCGTGTATATGGCTATAGTATTGCAGGCATTTTCTTCGTCCATGTGGCCATCAATATAGGCATGACCATCGGACTTATGCCAGTAATTGGAATCCCGTTGCCTTTCTTGAGCTATGGTGGCTCAAGCATGTTGGCTTTCACCATCATGTTGGCCATTTTCGTGAAACAAGATGCCAACCGACTGAATATCCTTTGATTTTGGAATCAATATGCAACCGCATCAAGGTTGATTAGGCACGATGAGTGCTGCGATGATGTACGCCATCAGACCGGCACCGCCACAAAATGTGAAGATGACCCATAACAAACGGATAATGGTGGAGTCAAGTTCAAAATACTCTGCAAGACCTCCGCAAACGCCACATAAGCGCTTGTCGACATTCGAACGATACAATTTCTTCATAGCGATTTATGGTTAAGTTGTGGGAATCACTCCCACAAAAACCATACCGCAATGGTCAATCTGCAATGGCAGATGGAATAATTACTTGATCACTAGCTCGTCAATGACATTCTGGCACTTGCCGACCTTTTCGATACACCAAAGCAGGTAGCGGGCATCCATGCAGATGGTACGCTGCACTTTTTGCTCGAAGCTGAGGTCACCACTCATGGCTTCCCAGTTACCATCGAATGCCAGACCGATGAGATTGCCTTCGCCGTCGATGACGGGACTGCCAGAATTGCCGCCCGTAATGTCGTTAGTGGTGATGAAGTTAACCACAAGCTCACCCTTCTCGTTGGCATAACGGCCAAAGTCCTTGTTGGCTACCAAGTCGCGCACATCCTGAGGGATGTCGAACTCCCAATTATCAGGAACGTATTTCGCCATCACGCCATCCATGGTGGTGTAATAGTTGTAGTTGACGGCATCAGCGGCTTTGTAAGGCTCAACCGTACCGTAAGTAAGACGCATGGTGAAGTTAGCATCGGGGTAGAAATTGCGTTCACTCTGCATCTCCATCAGTCCCTTCATGTAGAGACGTTCTCCTTGGTTGCCGAGGTTCTGGGCTTCCTCATAGCGGGCATACAAGTTTTGGTATGACTCGATGATGTTCATGGACAGAGCAAAGAGGGGGTCTTTGTCCAAGCTCTTGGGCTTTTGTATCCACTTCTCCAAACGGGTCTTGTCGGTGAAAATAGACTTCTCGAAAGCCTTAGCTACGTAGGCACTGAAGTCGCCGTTGTTCTCTTGTCCGATGCGTAAGATTTCATTAGGCATAAGGTTCGTCGGGATGTTCTTGTAGAACAAGGCCAGGAGGGCTGCAGTCACATCTTGGTCGAGGGGCATACTGTAGTCCTTGAAGAAGGTTTCAACTTGAGGTTGCAACTTCTCAGCAGCAGCCTTGATGTCGGCTTTGTCTGCCTTGTCCCCAAACATTTGGTTGATGCGCATGAATCTGCGGCTGAACGAGATGGCTTCGCCACCGTTCCAACCTGCCTCGCGATGATAAACGAACGATTTCTGGATTTCGTCAAGGATGTCCCACTTCTGCTTGATACCCTTGAAGATGTCGCCATATTCGGCCATACGCTTCGGGTCGGCACTGACCCATTTCGCGAAGTCTTCCTCCTGAGCTTGGCGGCGCTCATACACGTGGTTACGCTTCAGTTGTTTCACTTGGCCGATATAGTATTTCCAATAGTTCGACACGCTGGCCTGCTTGGAGGCGTACATGATGAATACCTCTTGGTCGGCGTCCATGTGCTTGCGATAGTTGTCGAGTTTGGTCGTGCGGCAGTCAATGATGGCAGGGCCTTCCTCTTCGATGACGTTCTTCACGGTGTAGGAGGTTGAATAGCGGTCGGTTGAGCCGGGGTAGCCAAGAATCATGGCATAATCGCCGGGCTTCACGCCGCCTAAATTAATAGGAAGGTACCACTTGCTCTTCATCGGGATGTTGTCGGCGCTGTATTCAGCGGGGCTGCCATCGGGGGCGGTGTAGACGCGGAAAATGTTGAAGTCGCCCTTGTGGCGCGGCCAGGTCCAGTTGTCGGTGTCGGCACCGAACTTGCCAATGCCCCAAGGCGGGCAGCACACGAGGCGCACGTCCTTGTACTCGTCATACTCGAAGAGAATGTATTGGTTGCCGCTATAGAACGGAACGATTTCGATGCGCACGCTGCGCTCACCTTTGCGGTCTTTGGTGATTTCCTTGCTGTTCTGGGCAATGAGTTCTTCACGTTCAGTCTCAGTGGTCTCAGCTGTGACACCCTTCAACACGGCTTCGGTCACGTCTTCCACTTTGTTTAGGAACAAGACGGAGAGGCCAGCGTTGGGCAGTTCCTCGCTCTTGCTCTTGGCCCAAAAGCCGTCGGTGAGGTAGTCGTGTTCGATGGATGAGTGCTTCTGCACATAACTCAGACCACAGTGGTGGTTGGTGAGCAGCAGGCCTTCGGGTGAGATGATTTCGCCTGTGCAGCCGCCACCAAACTGGACAATGGCGTCTTTGATGCTGGGTTGGTTGAAACTGAAGATTTGTTCGGCAGTGAGTTTGCAGCCCATGGCTTGCATTTCGGCCAAGTTCTGGCCATTAAGGGCGTAAGGCAGCCACATGCCTTCGTCGGCGTTTGCCACTGTAAATGACAGCACTATGGCTGCGATGAAAGATAATGCTTTTTTCATTTTGATATCTGTTTATTTGTTGATTGTTTCGAATTTTGCGGCAAAGATAATAAAAAACCCCACCTACTGGGGAGGTAGGTGGGGAAAAACAATATAAAGATTATGAAAAAAATCCGTTGTTGTCTTTTACGGTGTCGTTTGACGCTGCAAATATAGGAAAAATTCCGATGTGCAAGGTCTTTTCCGACTTTTTTACTGCTTGGCAGCCATAACTAATTGACCTCTGTAGTACAGATCGCCATCAACGTAGTAAGCACGGTGCATGACGTGCATGGTGCCGGTGACGGGATCGACGGTCACGTTAGGAGTTTCAGCCTTGTAATGTGTTCTTCTCTTTGCGCCTCTGGTATGAGACTGTCTTCTTTTAGGATGTGCCATTTTACTTTTACTTTATAAGTTAGTAATCAGTTATTTGTTATCTTCTATTTTAATATCTTTCAATGCAGCCCAGCGAGGGTCGATGGTTTCTTCGTCGGTCTCGTCAAGCGGTTCTTCGTTGGTGAGCATTGCTATCACTTCGGGATTGCATTGTCCTTCGGGGTGGACGCGATGCATCGGGATGGCGAGAATGATGTATTCGTAAATCAGCGTGCTGACATCGAAATCGTGTGCATCGGCATCAACAACTGCCACATCATCCGATTCCTCGGCGTTCAATGTACCCAACTTGATGAAAAACTGCCTCTCGTCCTCAATGGGTAGGTCGAATTCATCGGCGCAACGGTCGCAAGCCACGCGAACCGTTCCCTTGATGCCGAAACGGAGCGTCAGCAGGGTTTCCTGTCTGTCAATATCCAGACTCACGGCTACCTTACCTTGTTGGATTTCAGAGTATTCCTTGTCAGCAAAGAAATCATCATTGATTTCAAACTGATAGGAATGGCTGCCTAAGGCAAGACCGCTCACAGGAATCAGAAATTCGTTTTTCTTGTCCATTGCGTCTAAAAATCGGGCTGCAAAAGTACAAAATTAATGAATACGAAGTTCTTTTGGATTGTTTTTTTGTTGCTGCATGAATTTTCTGAGGGTGTCTTCATGCCGTCCGGGGATGATGACATGATGGTTGCCGATGGAATGTTGCAGCAGGTAAGGCTTCAGATTCACGTCAAGGGTGATTTGCGTGCGGCAGAAGTGCTCGCTATAAGGTGTTTCGATGGCTTTGGCCTCTGTAACGAAATATCGGTCAAGCTGCCGACCTCCCCATTTAAATATGGTGTAATCCGTCAAGGGCAACAGGCCTTGGATGGCGACCCCGATTCCCGACTCGAAATGGGTACGGATGATGGTCTCCTTACACATACTGAGGGGAATCGTGCAATGCGCTAACATGGTGCTGCTGTCGGTGAGTTGGGAGGGATTGGCCATGAAAGCCGCTTCTCCACAAAGCCGCTTGGCAAGCAACATGGAGAGCAAGGTCTGCATATCGCCTTCGCAGCCAGCCACAATACCTTCGTCGTTGAGCAGGGCCAAAGCAAGGCAGCTTGTCGTACTGCAAGCTTTCACAATGTCGAAGCAACGGATGGTGAGGGCATCCAAGTGCTCTTCCTTGCAGATACCCTTGATGGCGAGATAAACCTTTGCGGCTTCCACCCTATCGGTTTCTGAAGGCTCGCGGACCGACTTGGAGCGATTCACGATGGCTTGCGCCACCTTCTCGGCTTCGGCTTGAGGCACTGCTTTGATACCTTCTATAAGACGTTGGAGGTCGATGTCGATGGTTTCAACTCCATACTGTTGCAAAAGGAAATCTCGGTCTACATCGCTGGCAATGAGCCAGTCAGAGGGCTGGCCGAACAAACCAATTCGACCTTGTAGAGACGCACGGCCGTGCGTCTCTACCATGGCCGAAATAATTTCATCATTCGTCCCATGCACAATGCGTCCTTCCATTCCGTTGTTGCCGAGATAGGTCAGAATCTCCAAGGCGGCGGCGAGGGAATTGTTGCGCCCGTCGGCAATCATCGTGACCGTTTTCGGCAGGGAAGGGGCGCACATCATCTCAACGTCAATGGCGGCCCAGAGGCGTTTGAACAGGTTCTCGACCCCACCGGTGGCAATCATCAGGGCATCGGGTAACGTTTGTATCGTTCCCACATTTTCATCACTGATGATGCTGATTTCTGCTTGACATTCGTTTTTCAGCCGATGGATGAGGTCGGCGTATTCCGTTTCGACGAAGGTGTCGGTCTGGAAGGAGGAACGAAGGATAAGAGTATTCATGGTCAATGTTTTACTGCAAACCGCAGGGTCGTCTCATTAGTCTTTACGAAATAGATGCCGCTCTCGTAGCCCGTCGTGTTGATGCGGAGCTCGCCGCCGTTGGCCTCGAATTCGTCCACCTTTTGGCCGAGGGCATTGTAAACGTGCACCGTACCGAGGTTTTCGCCATTGAGGGTCACAATATCGTTGGCGGGATTGGGATAGAGCATAAGGCTTTGGCTGTTTTCATTAACCGATTGCTCAATTTCGCAAGAGGCAATAACCGAGACATCCTCTAACGTGTTCTTGAACACCAAGCGGGTCTCGTATGGTCTTGCTTTCCCATCAAAAAGGACAAGATAAATATCGAATTCAACGGTCTCACCTTGTGGAATAGTAATGCTCCAGCTGTCGTCTGGCCAATAATGTTCATCTTCGTATTGGAAATAGTATAAATCCATGTGTTGTGGATTGCCATCGACTGCTTCAAGTTCAAGATTAGTGATGGTCACTTCGGGTTCAGCCGTGAAGTTGGAGACTTGCAACTGTTGAGGTTCTTCCCAAGAATACCATCCTTCATCGAGGAAATAAAGTGTGTCGGCGCTTAACGTCAGTGTTTCTTCAATGCAAGGATACTGCTCATAGCCTTCGGCATTCATAGCATTAATAATGTATTCCAGCGTAGGCGGGTAGATGTCGCGGTTGGCAAAGGTGTGGTCGGGACGGATAACCATGATGGTGGGATAGTAGCCTACGGGAATGTCTTGGGCGATGTCGTTGCCGCCACCGTCGCGGCTGATGGTGGGATATTCTACATGGAATTGTTCCACCCAGCTTTGGCATTCGTTATCATGGCCGTTGGGAGAGATTTCCATGAAGAACACATCGTGCTCATTGCAGCCATAGAGGTGGTAGGCTTCAACCATGTCGCGCATGACAGCCTCGCTTAACTCGTCGCCGTAGAGGAAGAAGTTAATCAGCACGGCCTGACCTGCATCAAGGATGTCATAAAGGTGGATTTCGTTGCCGTCGATGTCGGTGGTGGTGAAATCGGGCATGATGTCGGTGCCTCCGCCAGGCGTGGTAGTGACAGGCTCTTGGACGACCTCGCCAAGGTTACCGTCAATGTCGGCGGGCACGGCGAAGATGATGTATTCCGTGTCGGGGTTCAAATCGTTGAAGGTGTTTGAGATGACTCCCGAGCTGGGAATACCGTAGTTCCAAAGGTATTCGGGAAGGTCAAGACCGGCAAGGGCCATCCATTCTTGGATTTCGGCTTCGGTAGCCATCGTGTAGGCATAGGAAACGCAATCCTCGTTAGGCGTGAAGGTGGCTGTGACTTCGGTCTCCAAGACTTGGTCGATGGTGATGGCCACTTGTGGGTTATATATTGCGGCGTCGAGAATGTCGAACAGATGGACTTCAGTACCGTGACAGTCAGTAGCCGTAAAGTCAACGGCTTGCGTGAGAGGGCATTGCGCCTTCAGGCCAACACCTATGGCCAACGCGAGGAAAAGGGTAAGGAGCTTTTTCATTGATATTAATATTAAATATAGGTGATTAATCGCGGCAAAGATAGAAAGAAATTCCGAAAACGAAACGGATTCTATGTGTGTTAGGTTGAAAACGGGTTGTCGCCGCCTTAGGGCTCTTCTTGCTCTACAGTCTTCTTGGGACTGGCCAGGCGGACCCACTCCAGGTCATCGGCCACCAACACGTTGCGACGCTTACCCTTTCGTCCCGAAGCTTCCATCTCAGGACGAAACTTTACCTTGACGTTGGTAATCTGTTTCGCGGAGACGTCTTTCCTGTCCGCCACGCCCGTCTTTGTGCATTGCACGACAAGATAGAATGAGCCTATGCCCTCCAATTTGACGGAGTGCCCTTCGGCCATGTAGCGCCGCATCACCGAAGGCAATGCAGTGAGCACCGCTATGATATCGGCATGGCTGACCGTACATTCTTTTTCGATGTCTCTGGCCAGTCGCTTGGTTCCATACTGGCTGACACTTACCGAACTGACCGTCCACAGATTGGTCAGCTTTGCAAAACGTTCTCTGAAAAAAGCCATTTCACTTTGATTTTAAATTGTTGATATTGAATTGATTGATTAGAAGCCTATACACCACCTCACTATTAGTGCACCAATAGTATAACTATTAGTGTACCAATAGTGCTACTATTGGTGTACCGATAGTGACACTATTAGTGTACCGATAGTCAGACCTGCAAAAGTACATAAATTTCTCGGAATCTGTATTGCCATTAATCGCGTATCTTTATATCGGACGCACGCGGTGCGTCCCTACGCCTAATTATCCCTGTAGTCCTTCTTCTTGGTCAGCTTCAGGTCTTTCAGCGCGGCGGCTTTCACGTTGATGGTGAAGTTCCAGCTCTTGTAGCTGCCGATGGGGATCCAGTTGAAACGCATCTCCCAGCAGTGCAGGTCACGGTAGATGCTGACGTTGGTGTACGACAGACCGTGATTGGTGAAGTCCCAGCCTGTGGAGAAAGTGAATTTCCACTTGGGCGTGATGCTGATGTCGCCGTTGAGGTTGAGGGTCTGCACCACGCGGTTGGTGGAGATACCCAGGAAGGCGGCGTAAGTGAGGTTGGTGGTGTAGGTGAAGTTGTAACTCAGCGTCAGCGACCAGGGGGTGGTCCAGTCGACGTAGGCGTTGGGGTTGCCCATGATTTCCATCAGCTCGCCCTCCGTGACGTTGGCCGACTGCTGGGCTCGGCTCATCAGGTCGTCACCCAATTCGTTGGGACTTTTCGCTTTGCCTTTCGCTCTCAGTTTGTCGATGTCCTTTTGGCTGAACGAATAACTGAAACTCAAGTTCCACGACGAACTGTTTTTATGGAAGAGCCGTCCGTTTTCGAGCAATTCAAATTTGTTGATGCGTCGTCCTAACGAGTCGGCGGCGTAGGGGTCCCACACGCTGCTGTAGCTAACCTTCAACTTCTTGAACAAGGTGGTGCGCCCGCTGATGCCTATGGTGGAGAAGCGCAACGAGTCCTTGGTGATGTCGTAGTTGCCCGAAATGGTGAAAGACTCCAGCAAAGCGATGTTTTTCAATCCTGTGATGGTATCGGTGCGTGAGGGCACTTTCATGTCCAAGGTATTGCTTATATTATAGGTGAGCAGTCCCGACTGGGTTTGTGAAGGCGAACCGAGCAGAGCGTTAGCGAACATATTGTAGATCTGTTCCTTGCCCTCACCGTCGATATAGCGGCCATAGACGCCCCATGCCGGGTCGCTGAAGTTGGGCTTGTAGGTGAAACCCACCGTAGGCGTCACCACATGGCGGATGGCCCGAATGGGTCCCTTGGCAAAGCGCACCATACCGTAAATCTTGGTGGTGAGGTTGCTCGACACGTTGAAGTCAACTAGGTTGCGGAAGCCATGCAGGGTGTCTGTCTGCAAGTGCCCTGTCGAGTCCGTGTCATTGACCCATTGCATCTCTATATGTTTAAAGTACATATAGTCGTTGAGGTTGATGGAGTTGGTCCAGGTGAAGTGCTTAAACAGCTTGATGGGCAGGTTGATGGGTGCCGTATGCTTCACACCCATCTGTGCATGGTTGCGCATCACGTTTTTGGCCCATTCCCCAAAGTTGTCGGTAAACCCTCGGAAGAGTACCGTATCGACATCGTTGAAGTAGATTTTTCCGTTCATGGTATAGCCGACGTTCATCTCCTGGTACCAGCGTTTCTTGCCCACCTTGCCGACTTTCTTCAGAGGATAGAAGCGGTTGACGGTGAGGGTCAGCTCGGGCAGTGAGGCGGTCACCTGTCGCGTCAGCGTGTTCTGGCTGTGGCTGGCGTTCAGGGTGAGGTAGACCTTTCCACCGAAGTTGGTCTGATAGGCGATACTCGACTTGAAGGTGTTGCTCAGCTGGTCGGTAGTGGTCTGGGCGTTGTATTTGTTGAAGTTGGAGCTGACGATGTTGACGTCTGCCGAGAAGTTGTTGCGCGGATGCGACTTGTTGTCCTGCTTGTGTATCCAGCGTATCTTGAAGTCGTTGCTTTCCTGATAGTCGGCGGCACCCTTCGTGCCTATCTTGTTGACCGCAAAGCCCAAGGCCACTGAGCCGTTGAACTTGTACCGCTTGTTGTAGCGGAAGGTCGGCTTGATGCCCCAGCTGCCTCGGGTATAGATGTCGCCCAAGACCTGCAGGTCATAGTAGTCGCTGATGGCCCAATAGTAACCTCCGTTCTCCAAATAGAAGCCTCGGTTGGCCGACTCGCCGTAGGTAGGCATGATGAGCCCCGACTTCTTGCCTTTTGTATTGGGAATCATGGCGAAAGGCAAAGCCAAGGGCAAAGGCACATCAGCGATGGTCATATAGATAGGACCTGTGACGATTTTGTCATCAGGAATGACCTTCGCCTTGGTGAACTTGAACTGATAGTGCGGATGCTCTTTCAGGTTGCAGGTGGTGTAGCCGCCTGAGCGGATGTTGATGCTGTTGTCGTCCATGCGCTTGATGCGCTCGCCGTGCAGGTAGCCACCGCTTTCCTCCGTCCACACCTTAGTAATAATACCCTTTTTCGACTTGAAGTTATACGACATCTCGACGGCTTCGAAGGTCGACTCGCCTTGGGTAAATACAGGCCGTCCATGCGGCTTGCCCAGACTGTCGACGCTACCTCGCGCTATGCAGGTGTTGGTCTCCAAGTCAAATTCCAGATAGTCTGCCTTTAGGGTGATGTCGTCGTATTTCGCCTCAGCATTACCGAAATAGAAGATTTTCTTCTGGTTCATGTCGCGGTATGAGGAGTCGGAGGCGGAGCAGATGACTTGAGTCTCGATGGCCGATGCGGAACGTCGCGGGGTGATTTGGCGACGTTTTGCTGGACGAACGGAGTCAGAGGCCGAAACCAAAGTGTCGCCCCCAAGCGCAATGAGGGTATCTGCAGCCATATTCGCTGCCATTGATACGGAATCTTGCGCCATCAAAACCGAATCTTGTGTCCACCGGGCTGAATCCTGAGTAATAAGACTCGGATTCCATGCCACCGAAAGCGAGTCTTGCGGTTCGGGAATTGAGTCAAAAACCAGCCGGAGGGTGTCGATGATGCGCTCGCGTACCGAAACTGTGCTGTCGGTCAGCGTTGGCTCAATGCCATGCTTATTCGCTTCAATATGAGCGGTTTGTTTGCATCCAAACAACCCTACGACAAATCCCGCGAGCAGACAAAATGTCACTGCCGAAAAATAATTCCTATGTGCCGCACGTTTGGTCAATGCAAAATCGTTTACTTTTGTGCTTCGAAATGCGCTGCAAAGATAAATAATTCAACTTGATATGATACAACGAAAGATTTTCGGATTTGGTGTTTTGCTGTTGTTTTTTCTGCTGCCGCAGTTGGTTTTCGCCCAGAAAGGCGAGAAAATACAGACCATCGTCATCGATGCGGGTCACGGAGGAAAAGACACGGGAGCTTTGGGCAAGGTGACCACCGAGAAAGCACTCAACCTGGCCGTAGCCCTGAAGTTCGGCAAATATATTAAGGAGAACCTGCCCGACGTGAAGGTCATTTATACCCGCAGCACGGACAAGTTTGTCGAGCTGAGCGAGCGGGCCGCCATCGCCAACCGCAACAACGCCGACGTGTTCATCTCCATCCACTGCAACTCCACCGAAAAAGCCAATTCGGCCTACGGAGCCGAGACCTTCGTGATGGGTGAGTCGAAAAACGAGAAGAACTTAGCGGTGGCAAAGAAAGAGAACGCTTCCATTTTGTTGGAGGACAACACCGATGCCTACGACAACTTCGACCCCAACAGCACCGAGGCATACATCCTCTTCTCGCTCTCGCAAAGCCTGTATCAGAGTCAGAGCCTTGATTTGGCAGGCAAAGTTCAGCAACAATTCTGTGGCAAAGTCGGACGACATGACAGAGGCGTGCAGCAAGCCGGTTTCCTCGTCCTTTGGAAGACTGCCATGCCGAGCATCCTTGTGGAGTTAGGCTTCATCAACAACACAAAGGAAGAGCAATTCCTCAATTCAGAGAAAGGACAGAACCAGATGGCTTTGGCCCTTTACCGTGCTTTCGCGGAATACAAGCGCGAGTTTGAGGCAGAGAACCATACGGGCGACCAACCTGTTGCAGACGCCCCTGCGGTCAACAAGGACAACACTTACTTCTCCGTACAGTTTGCCAGCCGCGACAAGAAAGTGACTTCCACTGCGAAAGCTTTCAAAGGTGTGAAGGAGGTGGATATGTATGAATACAACGGTGCCTACCGTTACATCTCAGGTCGTTTCAGCACCAAAGCTGAGGCAATGAAACGCCAGAACGAAGTGCGGGCTTTGGGGTACAAGGATGCTTTTGTGATAGCTTTTATTAATGGTGAGCGCGGCACCATCAAACAGGCTGAGGAAGCGCTGAGGAAATGATACACGTAGGGCTGCCACAGAATGACAGCCCTACACTTGGATTTGTATTATTCCACCACTACGAGGTAGTAGTTCTTCTTTCCTTTCTGGACCAGGATATATTTTCCGTCAATCAAGTCGGCGGGGGTCATTACCTTATCAAGGGTGACCTTCTCCTTGTTAACACTCACGCCGTTGGCTTGGGTCATCTTGCGGGCTTCGCCTTTCGAGGGGAAGATGTGCGTGTTGACGGCCATGAAGTCCACAATCGGGATGCCGGCTTCGAGGTCGGTGCGGCTGATGTGTTCTTGGGGAACACCGTCGAAGATGTCCAAGAAGGTCTGCTCGTCGAGTTTCTCCAAGCCTTCCTTGGTCGACTTGCCGAAGAGGATGTTGGAGGCTTCGATGGCTGCGTCAAGGGCTTCCTGCGAGTGTACCATCACAGTGACCTCTTGGGCGAGGCGCTTTTGCAGCACGCGCATTCCCGGGTCTTTCTTGTGCTCCTCAATGAGAGCATCGATGACTTCTTTCTCTAACGAGGTGAAAATCTTGATGTATTTCTCGGCATCCTCGTCGCTGACATTGAGCCAGAACTGGTAGAACTTGTAAGGCGTGGTGCGCTTCGGGTCGAGCCAGATGTTGCCGCTCTCGGTCTTGCCGAACTTCTTGCCATCGGCTTTGGTGATGAGCGGGCAGGTCAAGGCGAATGCCTCGTTTTCGAACCCCAAGGTGCGGCGAATCAGTTCCGTTCCCGTCGTGATGTTGCCCCATTGGTCGTTGCCGCCCAACTGCAGTTTACAGTTTTTATGCTGATAGAGCCAGAGGAAGTCGTAGCCTTGCAGCAGCTGATAGGTGAACTCGGTGAAGCTGAGGCCGTCGCGGGCAGTGCCGTTAAGGCGTTGCTGCACGCTGTCCTTGGCCATCATGTAGTTCACGGTGATGTGCTTGCCCACCTCGCGGGCGAAGTCGAGGAAGGTGAAGTCCTTCATCCAGTCGTAGTTGTTCACCATCTCGGCGGCGTTGGGCTCCTTCGACTCAAAGTCGAGGAACTTCGACACTTGTTTCTTGATGCACTCTTGGTTGTGTCTCAGGGTCTCTTCGTTCAGCAGGTTACGCTCCTGGCTCTTGCCCGAAGGGTCGCCAATCATGCCTGTGGCGCCACCCACCAAGATGATGGGCTTGTGGCCGCAGCGTTGCAGATGGCGGAGCATCATAATGCCGCAGAGGTGACCAATATGCAGTGAATCGGCGGTGGGGTCAGTGCCCAAATAAGCGGTTACCATTTCCTTTTGGAGGAGTTCTTCCGTTCCTGGCATCATCTGTGCCAGCATTCCGCGCCAGCGGAGTTCTTCAACAAAATTCTTCATCGAATGCAGTGATTATAATTTGGGCGCAAAAATAAGAAGAATTTTTCGTATTGTGCCTGCTTTGAAAAATAGTTGTACTTTTGCGCTATCAATCTCACTACTTATGAGACATGCTCTCCTGCTGTTGTTTTTGTTCCCTTTTACACTTTTTGCCCAACTCACCGACGACTTTGCTGACGGCGATTTCACACACGACCCCTCATGGACGGGCTCAGTGGACAAGTTTATAGTGAACGGCAACAGGCAGTTGCAACTCAACGCCGATGGGGCAGGGACGGCTTGGCTGGCTACTCGGGTGACGGAATACGAGTCCATGGAATGGCACTTTTGGCTGAAGGAGGCTTTCGCCCCTTCGGGAAATAACTTCACCGACGTGTGGCTCTGTGCCGACAGTTCCGATTTGTCGCAGGCCGCCGAGGGCTATTTCCTCCGCTTTGGTGAAGCGGGCAGCAACGATGCTATTGAGTTGTTTCGTAAGGACACCGATGGAGTGCATAGTATCTGTCGCGGCAGGGAAGGGGCTATCGCCTCGTCGTTTGCCGTGTTTGTCAGGGTGACCTGCGACCATGAAGGACGTTGGGTGATGGAGACCTGCTACGATGGTTCGGGCATCACTCTCATCGAGGCTGTAGGTGTAGATGATGTCTTGGGCAAGGCAGGCTGGTTTGGACTCTGCGCCACCTATACGGCGAGCTATGCCAAGAGGGTGTATTTTGACGATGTGTATGTCGGGCCTTATATTGCCGACCACAATCCGCCTTCGCTTCTTTCGTACAAGACTATCAACTCCTCGTGCCTCAGGCTGGTTTTCAACGAGGCCCTGGAGGAGATTACAGCCCTCTCGCCCGTGCATTATACTGTTGATCATGGCATGGGTTTCCCTTTGTCGGTCAGCTTTGGTGAGAATCAAGCCATCGTTCTCCTTGAATATGAACGTGACTTCGTCGTCGGCACGGAATATCAACTGACGGTGAGCCGCCTCAGAGACCAGTGGGGCAACATAATGTCATTCAACATGACCGTCACCTTCCAGCTTCCCGAAGAGGTCGCCGAGGGCGACATCCTCATCAACGAGCTTCTTTTCAACCCCATTGCCCCCGGTGTGGACTATGTGGAGCTTTACAACAACAGCGACAAGACCTTTGACCTCAGCACATTGCTGCTCGGCGTGATTAAGGAAAGCTTCCCCAATCCGCCCGACACTACCTTGAAAGAAATCAGCACCGAAAGCTGGATGCTCATGCCGCAGACTTACGTGTTGCTTTCCTCCAATAGTGAAATCGTGGGGCAACAATACGATTGTCCCACAGACAATTTCGTGCAGATGGCTTCATTTCCAAGCTATATCAACGCCGGAGGCAAGGCTTTGTTGATGGGCAAGGACGGCACCGTCGTCGACTTGATGGCTTACTCCGAGGAGATGCACTATCCTTTGCTCAAAGAGACCAAGGGCGTGGCGTTGGAGCGTGTCAGCTTCGACTTGCCCTCAATGGATGCCGACAATTGGCATTCAGCTGCTGAGCGAGTGCATTTCGGCACGCCGGGTTACGAGAACTCAATGAGTCAGATGGACAATCCTTCCGACGAGGTGGTTTCACTTAGCCCCGAGGTGTTTTCGCCCGATGGCGACGGCTTCGACGATGTCTGCTTTATCCATTACCGTTTCGACGAGGAGGGCTACACCATTAATATATATGTCTTCAACGTGGCGGGTCAGTTGGTGCGCCATTTGGCCAAAGGCGAACTGGTAGGGCAGGAGGGTAGTGTGCTCTGGAATGGATTGGACAACAACGGCAACCGTGTCCCTGTTGGGGTTTATGTGGTTGTCACTGAGGTTTTCAGTTTGGAAGGCAAGGTGAAACAGTTCAAGAATGCCGCTGTGGTGGCTACGCGGTGAGGGGCTCCATTTCTTCCACAATTACACCGCTACCGATAACGTAAGGTTCCGTCTCATGGTAGACAACTCCGAACTGTCCCGGGGCAACGCCTGAGATGGCTACGTCGGAGAGAATGTTGGCGCCTCGCTCGGTGAGGTGGATGATGCCTTGCGTGAATTCGGGCTGGTGGCGTATCTTGTAGCGCACGCGCTGCCCTTCGGTGAGATGTAGACTGGGGTTCATCATCTGCAAGTCGCCCAAAGGAACCACTCGGGTATATTGCGCCACAGGGTCGTAGCCTTGCGACACATAGATAATGTTGTTCGGGATGTCTTTCTTCACCACAAACCAGGGGCCACCGCCGAGCCCCAGACCCTTGCGCTGACCTATGGTGTGGAACCAGAAGCCTTTGTGACGGCCCAGTTTCTTGCCAGTTTCGAGTTCAACGATGTCGCCGGGCATTTCGCCTACATATTCGCGGATGTAGTCGTTATAGTTGATTTTACCCAAGAAGCAAATTCCTTGGCTGTCGTGACGTTCAGCGCTGGGGAGCTTGTATTGCGCCGCCAATCGGCGTACCTCGGGCTTGGGGATGTCGCCGATGGGGAAAATGACCTTGCTGAGCTGGGCGTAGGTGATGCGGCCTAAGAAATAGGTTTGGTCTTTGAAGGTGTCGGCTGCGGTGCCGAGCCAAAACAGACCCTCGGCATCTTGCCACGAGCGGGCATAGTGCCCTGTGGCAATCTTGTCGAAGTTATGCCCCTCTTTCTCTTCAAAGGCACCGAGTTTGATCCAACGGTTGCACATCACGTCGGGGTTGGGGGTGAGACCCTTGCGCACCATCTCCATCGTGTATTTACCGACGGTCTCGAAATACTCGTGTTGCAGGTCTACGATGTCGAACTTGCAGCCGTATTTCTTGGCGATATAGGTGGTGATTTCGATATCCTCTTCCGATGGACAACTCGACAGGTCTTCTTTACCTTCCATGCCGATTTTGATATAGAAGATATGCGGGTCGTAGCCCTGCTCCTTGAGCAAAGGCACAATCACCGAACTGTCGACGCCGCCCGATACCAGTGCTGCTATGCTCATCGTTCAACTCCTTTCTTGTTGGACTTGAAGATAAAAAGCAATATCATGATGAGGAAAACGGAGATGGGGACGCTGAGCACGATGCGCAACATGATTTGGCCAAAGAGATGGAAACTGAACGATTCGAGAAAGAATAGTGAGAAATGATGCACGAAGACACAGGCGATGGTATAGCGCAGAAACCATACGCCATCCAATTGGTTGAGGTTAGGCTCGTGGATGCTTTCAAACTTCTGTGTGCCCGAGATGAGCCTGATAATACCGGGACGACAGAAAGCCAAGAAGGTAGTGGCTCCCGCATGAAGTCCGGGCGTACCAGTGAACAAGTCGATGGTGAGTCCTGTGCTGAAGCCCAGCACGAGCAGTTGCCAGCCCGGCATGTAGATGGGCAGCATCATGACGAAAAGAAGGTAGATGTAGGGGTGGACATAACCGCCTAAACGGACATGGTTGATGACCAGCACCTGCAAGAGTACCAGACCTATGAAACGGAAGATATGTAGTGCGGTCCTGTTCATCGGAAATTGGCTTTGAGTGAGTCAAGTTCGGACTTGTGCATATTGCGGATGACGTAGACGTAGCGGAGGGTGGCGAAGTCGGTGGCGAAGCGTATCTTGGCAGTGTTGAGTGCCCCGCTGTTGATGGGACGGGTGTCCACTACGGTGCCTACCATCAGGTCTTCGGGGTAGATGAAAGAATAGGCACTGGTGAGCACAGTGTCGCCTTCGTGCATGATGACGTGGGTGGGGATATCCTCGACGAGGCCGTAGCGGTAGTTGCTGGTACCCCACTTCAGGCTGCCGAGTTCCTGGCTGTTTTTGAAACGGACACCCACGACGGAGTTGCTGTGGAGCAGGCTGAGGATGGAGGCATAGTGACGGCTCACATCGGCTACCACGCCCACGATACCGTCGGACGAGATGACACCCATGTCAGGCTCAATGCCGTCAACCTTGCCTTTGTCGATGATGATGTAGTTGTTGACCTGTCCGATGCTGTTGTTGACGACTCGGGCAGGGATGTATTCGTAGATGGTGTCGTGTTCCAGGATGTCGTAAGTAATCTGTGTCGTGTCGTTGGTGATGGACAGTTGCTGTCGCAGCCAGGCATTCTCCTCGGCCAGTTGTCGGTTGGTCTTGTTCAAGCGGAAATAATCACTCAACTCACTGCTCCACGCATACATCTGCCCAACTGCATCGCTGGTGGTGTTCACCATACGGTTGCGGTGGTAGTTTTGACTGCGGGCGAGCAAGAGAATGGAGACCACTTCGAGCAAGACAAAGAGAATGACGAAGTGATGCTTCAGTATGAAACGCCACAGGCTGTACATGCTTTACTTGATAAGGAAGGTGAACCTGTCAAAGTTCTTCAGGGCGATACCGGTGCCACGGGCTACGGCGCGCAACGGGTCGTCGGCCACGTGGATGGGCAGTTTGGTCTTGGCGTTGAGACGTCTGTCCAAGCCACGCAACAAGGCACCACCGCCGGTGAGGTAGATACCCGTGCGGTAGATATCGGCTGACAGTTCAGGCGGGGTCTGCTCCAAGGCGTTGAGTACTGCGGTCTCAATCTTCATCACGCTCTTGTCCAAGCAATGGGCGATTTCGGCATAGTTGACCTTGATTTCCTTCGGAATACCGGTCAGCATATCGCGGCCCTGCACGGCATAGTCATCGGGCGGGTTGTCCAATTGCGGGATGGCTGAGCCCACTTCAATCTTGATGCGCTCGGCGGTACGCTCGCCCACGATGATGTTGTGCTGCTTGCGCATATATTCTTCGATGTCGGCGGTGAAGTCGTCGCCGGCGATACGGATGGACTTGTTGTTGACGATACCGCCCAAGGCGATAACGGCGATTTCGGAAGTACCACCACCGATGTCAATAATCATGTTGCCTGTAGGTTCGAGGACGTCGATGCCGATACCGATGGCGGCTGCCATAGGCTCGTGGATGAGTCGCACCTCCTTGGCACCAGCCTGCTCAGCTGAGTCCTTTACGGCACGTTCCTCCACCTCGGTGATGCCCGAAGGGATGCAGATGACCATTTTGAGGCTGGGCGGGAAGATGGTGTTCTTGAAGTTAATCATCTTGATCATCTCACGCATCATGTACTCGGCAGCCTGGAAATCAGCGATAACGCCGTCGCGCAGCGGACGGATGGTCTTGATGTTGTCGTGTGTCTTTCCGTGCATCATCATGGCGCGTTTACCGACGGCGATGATTTTCTTGGTGTCGCGTTGCATAGCCACGATGGAGGGCTCATCGACGACGACTTTGTCGTTGTATATGATAATGGTATTGGCGGTGCCAAGGTCAATGGCGATTTCTTTGTTGAGGAATTTGAATGCTCCCATTTCGTATCAGTTTATTATTTCCAGTTGTTCAGTTCTCTGTTTTAATGTCTAAAGTGTCGGAATCCTGTGAATACCATGCTGATTCCGTGCTGGTTACAGCTGTCAATGGAGTCTTGGTCACGCACCGAGCCTCCAGGTTGCACGATGGCTGTGATACCTGCTTCGTGAGCCAGCTCGACGCAGTCGTTGAAGGGGAAGAAGGCATCGGAGGCTAATACTGCACCGTTTAAGTCGAAGTTGAAGGTTTTTGCTTTTTCTATGGCTTGACGCAGGGCATCAACGCGAGAGGTTTGTCCGATACCAGAGGCAAAGAGTTGTTTGCCCTTGGCGAGGACGATAGCGTTGGAGCGGCTGTGTTTCACAATCTTGTTGGCGAAGACCATATCGTCAATCTCTGCAGCTGTGGGTGCTTTCTCGGTGATAACTTTGAAGTCGTCAGGGGTCTCTGTATGTAGGTCGCGGTCTTGCACGAGATAGCCGTTCAAAGCGGTCTTCACGGTTTGTGGCTTGTATAGGTCTGCTTTCAGGCGGAGTACCACGCGGTTCTTCTTGGTGAAGAGCAAATCGAGCACGCCTTCTTCATAATCAGTGGCAACGATGACTTCAATAAAAAGCTTGTTGATTTCTTCGGCAGCCTCAAGGTCGATGGGGCGGTTGCATACCAGCACGCCCCCAAAAGCCGAAACTGGGTCGCCGGCCAAAGCAGCTGCGTAAGCTTCCTTGATGGTAGCTCTGCAGGCCAGTCCGCAAGGATTGTTGTGTTTGAGGATGGCGAAGGTGGGTTCGTTGAACTCGCGGATGAGGTTGAGACCCGCATCGAGGTCAAGCAGGTTGTTGTACGATAGCTCCTTGCCGTGCAGTTTCTCGAACATGGCATCCAAGTCGCCGTAGAAAGTACCCTTTTGGTGGGGATTTTCTCCGTATCGCAGTGTTGAGGCTTGTTCCTCTCCAATACGGAGGGCGCGGTTAGCCTCATCTTTAGCGAACCAGTTGTAGATGGCGCTGTCGTAGTGCGAACTGATGCCGAAGGCATACATCGCGAAGCGGCGACGGTCGTCCAACGAGGTCTCGCAGTTTTGGCTCTCAAGCAGTTGGATCAGTTCTCCGTAGTATTTCTGTGAAGGAACGATAAGTACATCGTTGAAGTTTTTGGCACCGGCACGGATGAGCGAAATACCTCCGATGTCAATCTTCTCGATGATGGCTGAAGCATCATCGGTGTGTGCTACGGTCTCTTCGAAAGGATAGAGGTCCACAATCACCAAATCGAAAGGCGGAATGTCGTATTCCTGCATCTCTTTTTGGTCTGAGTCAAGTTGGGTACGGCCCAGGATGCCTCCGAATACTTTGGGGTGTAAGGTCTTCACGCGGCCTCCCAAGATGGAGGGGTAGCCGGTCAGCGACTCTACAGTTTTCACCGTCGGGTCGAGCGGCTTGATGAAGTCGTAGGTGCCTCCAGTCGAGTATATTTGAACACCATTCTGCTTCAATAAGCCGACGATGTTATCAATTCCCGTTTTGTAAAATACTGATATTAAAGCTGTTTTAATCTTCTTCAATGGTGTAGAATTTGGAAAAATTGAGTGTGCAAGATTACTAAAAAAATAGAGACGGCGCAAGATTTGGGAACAATTTTTTTGAACCAAGATTTCAACCCGTGTTTTTTGTTATTTTTGCATCGAAAAAAGTTGGGATTTACTGTTTTTGGTATGACAATTGAAAGAGAAAAAAACATCATGCGTAATGGAATAATAATAGCATTTTTCGTCTTGGTGCTTGCGGCGACCTCCTGCGCTTCGCGCAAAAAGACGGTTGCCCCTGCGCCTACGCAGTCCTTTGAATGGATGACGGCGAACCTGAGCATTCAGGCGGAAGGCAGAGGACAGAATTTCGACAACCTTTCGGGACAACTCAGGATAAGGCGCGACAGCATAATCTGGCTTAGCGTGACCGCGACGATGGGCGTGGAGGCGCTGCGGGTCAAGATGAATGCCGACTCGATTTGGCTCATTAACCGAATGGACAAAGTCTATTTGGCCGAGCCATTGGGTACTATATCCGCTCAAATCGGTCAGCCCGTCAGCTTGTCTTGGGTGCAATCTTTGCTTTTCGACAATAATGAGGGGCTTCCTCCCGTTGAGAATCAAACGGTGTTGCTGCAAGGTCCGATGCTGCGAGGCTATTCTGCGAAGCTCAGATACAGCAACATCCGATTGGAAAAAGAAACGACGTTCCCGCTGAAAATCACCGATAAAATGGACAGGATAGTCATCAAACGAAAGTAAGGATGAAGAGGGTTTTGTTGATATTGTGGATGTTGCTGCTCGTCTTCTCTACACCTGCTTTTTGCCAGAAGAAAGGAAAGACGAAACAAGAGTTGCAGAGCGAAATCACTTCGTTGCAAAAGGAGATTTCGACGGCCAACCAGTTGTTGAAGAAGACCACCAAGGACAAAGAGATGACCCTCAACGAGGTCTCCATCTTGGACAAGCAAATCAAGCAACGCGAGAACCTCATCAAGGCATACAACCAACAAATTGCCAATCTCGATGCCGAAATACAAACAGGTCAGCGGAATATCAAAATGTTGAATTCCGATTTGACGAAACTCCGTAAGGAATACGCGAAGATGTTGACTTTCGCCTATCGCAACCGCAGCCATTACAACAATTTGGCTTTTGTTTTTGCCGCTGAGGATTTTAATCAGGCTTTCCGACGCCTGCGTTACATCAGGCAGTTCAGCGAGGCTAGAAAGGTGAAGATAGACCAAATCGTCAGTACCGAGCGACGTATCAGTGGTGAGATGGAAGCCAGCCAACAGGCTCGTGAGGCACAAGCGGCTTTGCTGGCGGATGAGAAGACCCAGCAGACAGCGCTGCAAAACGAGAAGAAGGAACTGAACCGACAAGTGGCCAAACTGAAGAAAAAAGAGGGCAGCATCAAGCAGGATATCAAGAGCAAACAGCAGCAGGCCAAAAAGTTGCAGAAGGCTATTGACGACATCATTGCTGAGGAAATACGACTCGCTAATGCACGGAACAAAGAGGCGGTGAAAACCTTGTCGACGGATTTCGTCAACAACAAGGGTCGACTCCCCTGGCCCGTGGAGCAAGGCGTTATCTCATCGTCTTTTGGCAAACACGCATCAGTGGTGTCGGACAAGGTGACGGTGACCAACAACGGTATTGATATCGCTACCGTAGAAGGCACACAGGCTCGTGCTGTCTTTGACGGTGAGGTGGCCAGCGTTAGCAAGCTGACGGGAGCCAATACGGTAGTCATCATCCGCCACGGGGAGTATTTCACTGTCTATTCCAATCTGGAGAATGTCACCGTGAAACGTGGTGACAAAGTGAGTACCCGACAGAACTTGGGAACGGTGCATACCAGCAAGGCGGAAAACAAGACGGAGTTGCATTTTGAGCTGCTGAAGGAAACCAACCGGCAAGATCCGGCTAAATGGCTGTCAAAATAGAAAGTATATGAAAACGAAGATTTGGATAGTAATTCTGTTGTCATTGGCGGTTTTCGCCACTTCCTGCAGGACGAAAGAGGTTCCGGGTCGCGTTAGGGCTCCGCGTCGTTGCAATTCCTGTACCAAGTGGAGTTATGCCCCACAGGAACCTATGGAACACCAAGTACTATACGCCGATGAAAGCCGAGGAGTTTGAATTGTTGAAACGTTATTTTCCTGAATCGGCAGTAGTTCAGGTCGGCCAGCTGTACCAGGAGAGGCGTTTCTGTCTGCATTTCAAGCGGCCCCGCAGTTCCAAATTGGGTGACTTCCGTCCACCGAGGACACCGAAAAGCCTATGCATTATTACACTCAATCAGGACATGAATCCCTATCAGATGCTTGTCACCTACGTCCACGAAGTGGCACATTACGATGTATATCAGCAATATGGCTCACGCAGTGTGTTGCCTCATGGGAATGAATGGCAGGCCATTTTTGCAGCCTTGTTGCAACCCTTTATGACGCAGTCCATCTTTCCGCAAGATGTGTTGGATGCTTTGCAGCATCATTTGCAGCACATCAAGGCAAGCAGTACAGCTGATGTCAAGTTACAAAGGGTATTGAAGCAATATGACAAGAAGCCTTCCGGTCTGTGTACGGTGGAAGGTCTACCCGAAGGTGCAAGGTTTGCCCTAAAGAACGGATTGGTTTTCAAGAAAGGCCCGAAACAACGCACACGCTACAAATGCGAATGCGAAAGCAATGGAAAGACCTATCTTGTAGCGGCATTGGCCGAAGCTAAAGAGCTCTGACCCTTTATGGGTTATTTGCGTGCCGTCTTTTTCTTTGACGCATTCTTTGGGTCTTCAATGATAGCGAGGCAGTCGCGATAACTTAAGGTGTGGGCATCAGTACCTTTAGGAATCTTGTAATTGGACTTTTTGTAAGAGATGTAAGGTCCAAAGCGTCCGTCAAGCACTTTCAGTTCGGGGTCTTCGTCGAAAGCAAGGATGATGTTGTTTTGGTCTTTCTCGCGTTTCTCGTTGATAATTTCAACGGCGCGGTCGTATTCCAAATAGTTGGGGTTATCCGTCTTGGGAAGACTGTAGTATTTGTTGTCGTGCTTGATGTAGGGACCGAACTTTCCGACGGATACGATCAGCTCTTTGCCTTCGTATTCGCCCAAGGAACGCGGGAACTCAAATAGTTTCAGTACGTCTTCGAGGGTGACGGATTCGATGCTCATGTCTTTCTTCAGTCCGGCGAAACGGGGCTTTTCATCAGATTCGGTGTCACCGATTTGGGCCACCGGACCGAAACGACCCACCTTCACATAGACGTTCTTGCCTGTAGCGGGGTCGACACCCAACAGTTTCTCGCCGCTGAATCGTTTTGAGTTCTCGGTGGTGGAGACGATTTGTTTGTGGAAGAGGTTGTAAAAGTCACGAATCATGGCGTTCCACTCGCGTTGACCTTCTTCAATCTGGTCGAACTCCTTCTCCACGTTAGCGGTGAAGTTGTAGTCAATGATGCTTTCGAAATACTGCATCAGGAACTTGTTGACCAATACGCCAATGTCGGTGGGGATGAGCTTGCCTTTTTCAGCTCCCATGTTTTCCTTTCCAGTACTTTCGATTATCTTGTTGTTTTTCAATTCGATGATTTGGAATTCCTGCTGGATGCCCTTGATATCGGTTTTAGTAACGTACTCGCGTTTCTGTATGGTGGAAATGGTGGGTGCGTAGGTGGAAGGACGACCGATACCGAGTTCTTCCATCTTCTTTACCAGACTGGCCTCGTTGTAGCGGAACGGGGGACGGGTATAACGTTGTTGGGCTTCCATTTTCTCCATATTGAGGTTCATACCTACGGTGACTGGAGGCAGGATAGCGGTATCGTTTTCAGCAGGAGCATCGTCATAGCTTTCCATATAGACCTTCAGGAATCCATCGAACAGGATGGCCTCGCCTGTGGCCACAAATTGTTTGTCACTGGTCGAGATGCCGATATTGACATTGGTGCGTTCCATCTGTGCATCAGCCATTTGTGAGGCGATGGTGCGCTTCCAGATGAGTTCATACAGCTTTTTCTCGTCGGCGGTACCTTTGATGGTGTGTTGCTCAAGATAGGTGGGTCGGATAGCTTCGTGAGCTTCTTGGGCGCCTTTCGACTTGGTATGATATTGTCTGGTTTTCACGTATTCGGCACCATAGTTTTTGGCGATTTCCTTTTTCGCCATTTCGAGTGCCAGCGAAGAAAGGTTCACCGAGTCGGTACGCATATAGGTGATTTTACCGGATTCGTAGAGCTGCTGTGCGATGCGCATTGTGTTGGCCACCGAGAAACCGAGCTTTCTGGCGGCTTCCTGCTGCAAGGTAGAGGTGGTGAAAGGTGGTGCGGGATAACGCAAGCCGGGCTTCTTCTCGATGCTTTCCACTTTATAGGCGGCACCGATGCACGACTCCAAGAATTGTCTGGTTTCTTCCTTGGTTTCAAAGCGATGCGGTAACTCGGCGAGAAGATTGCGTTCCTGTCCATTCTCAACGAAGGTGAATTGAGCCGTAACACGATAGGCACTGCTTTGCACGAAATTCTTGATTTCCTCTTCGCGTTCGACGATGAGGCGTACGGCCACACTCTGCACGCGGCCTGCCGAAAGGGAAGGCTTCACCTTTTTCCACAGCAATGGCGAGAGCTCGTAACCCACCAAGCGGTCGAGTACGCGACGGGCTTGCTGTGCATTGACGAGACCCATATTGATATCGCGCGGATGCTCGATGGCGTTTTGGATGGCTGTCTTGGTGATTTCGTGGAAGACGATACGTTTGGTGTTCTTTTTCTTTTTCAGGTCGAGCACCTCATAAAGATGCCACGAGATGGATTCTCCCTCGCGGTCCTCATCGGATGCCAGCCACACGGTGTCGGCGGCTTTGGCGAGTTTGCGCAATTCGGCAACTATGTTCTGCTTGTCGTCAGAGATTTCGTATACTGGCTCAAAGTCTTTTTCAATGTTGACACTTAAAGTGTTCTTGCTCAGGTCGCGGACGTGACCTTGACTTGCTTTCACCGTATAATCCTTGCCCAAGAAACCTTCGATGGTTTTGGCTTTTGCCGGTGACTCCACTATCACTAAGTTGTTTGCCATAGTCTCAATTCTTCGTTAATTGGAGGGCTGATACAGCCCAGTTTTTCGGCTGCAAAATTAGCAGAATAAAAGCGGACAAAAGAAATAATTTTACAAGTTTTTCTTATATGGTTGGTTTTCAGAACCATAAAAACGCTTATTTTTGCCGCATGGAAAATTTGTTAGAACTTGCAAAAAAAGCTGCACTTTTGGCCGGAAAAGTCATCATGGAGGTCTATGCCACTCCCTTTGAAATCTATACTAAAGACGATGATTCACCCGTTACGCAGGCCGACCTGAAAGCCAGCCAAATCATCAAGGAAACGCTGGCTCCTTCGGGTTTGCCCTTCATCAGTGAGGAGGACCTCCCCGCCGACCGCTCCCAATACAATCGCTATTGGCTCGTCGACCCTTTGGACGGAACGGTTGAATTCGTGAACCGCAACGGCGAGTTTACGGTTAATATTGCGCTGATAGAAGACAGGCAACCCGTGATGGGCGTGATTTATGCGCCGGTGACGGATCAATTATGGTACGCTGTTGGGACACATTGCGTGTGTCCGTCTGTAACCCTTCGGACGCACGCGGTACGTCCCTACACGGTTTTAGTCAGCCGCTCGCATCGCACACAAGAGGTGGACGACTATATTAATAAGGTATTGCTCCCCATCCATCCTGATCTCGTTATCGATACGCAGGGAAGCAGCCTGAAATTTGCCCGTTTGGCCGAAGGCAGTGCCGATGTCTACGTCTGTTACAGCAAGACTAAGGAATGGGACACCGCTGCCGCCGATGCCATTCTCCGCGCCGCTGGAGGCAAGGTGCTCCGCATCAGCGACGGAATGCCCTTGGAATACAGTAAGAATGATTATCCTAACCCACCGTTTATAGCATGGGCAAAATAGTTGTATTTTTGCGCCCACAAAACAGCAAAACCTATGAAAGGCATAAAAATAAAGTTACCGCAAAGCATTGAAGTGAAAAAACACATCGGTTTTTGGAAACAGATTGGAATGATTATCATTGGTACCACCATCTCTTTGGTGCTTACCATTGGAGCAAGTATGATGCTTGAACTCAGAGAGCGGGCCAAAGACCGCAGGCTGTCGGCTCTTATGGTGATGGGCACTATAGAGGACTTTGCCAATGGCATCGAAGTGATTGTTAAACAACAACAGCGTTGTGACTCGCTTTGCATATGGCTTCTCAGTGTTCCAGTCGACGAACTGGAGCTGATGCCAAAAGAAACGCTGGTTGAATTGGTGTTTGATGCCGTGAGCAACAGTTTCGTCTCGTTCGACAAGGCTGCTGAAAACGTTTTTTCCAATAATCTTGAAACGTGGAAAAACTTGGGTAATTTCCAGTTTATAAATAATGTCGGTGACTGTTTTACAAGAATGCACAGTATTGAGGATTACTGGAACGACAGGGTGAAAGAGGAGGAGAAAGTCTTCGATGATATCAGCGGGAACCCCGAACAATATCCTGGAAAATATACTTGCACAAAATGGTTGCGAAACACCAATGTGCGCCAATCGATGGTGATGAAGCACAATTGGCTTTGCTGGTTGCATTATCAGGCAGAATTCATGCGTTACACCAACAAGCAAAACATGAGTGTAATTGGCATATCCGAAAAGGAATTGAAGGAGTTTATGGAGGAATACCATAAAGAAATTGTCATCGAAGAGCAAGTGCCTGCCGCTGATGATTTCTATACTCCGTATCTCAAACCGGAAAACCTCAAGACTTTAGAAGTCTATCAAAAACAGCTTGATAGCATAAAAGCATATCAACAATATTAGTGTTGATTATGAGAGGCATTATTGATGTTTTCGACCACACGCGCTAACGCACAACAAGCAGACTTGCATTATATGAGAAAATTTACTGTGTTTTGTGCTCGGTATTCAAATATTGTCTATTTTTGCTTTCTGTAAAAAGCATTTTTATATAAAAATTGCTTTCTGTAAAAAGCAAATATATTCAGATTTTGCTTTCTGCAAAAAGCACAAAAAACTAATGGACGATGGATTTGTTATTTGAGAAACAAGATGCCATGCTTACCGCGACCAGCATGGAGATTGTAAGAAACTTTATGGGACATGTCAACTGGGAAGCACCTATGCTTTGCATCAGAGGACCGAGAGGTGTGGGCAAGTCTACATTGCTGCGCCAGTACATCATACAGCAATACGGAATTGGGAATGAATCGGTGCTTTATTGCTCTTTGGATTTCGCCTATTTCACCCAACATTCTATTTTGGAAATTGCCGAAAAGTTCTACAAACGCGGTGGCAAATTGTTGGTGTTGGATGAGGTGCACAAATACGAAAACTGGAGCCGAGAGGTGAAGGAAGTAGCCGAAGTCTATCCTAATCTCCAGATGATTTTGAGCGGGTCCTCCTTGCTGAAACTGATGGATGGTGATGCAGACCTTTCACGTCGGTGTCGCGGATATTACATGCCTGGACTTTCATTTAGGGAGTATCTCCAGTTTTACAAGGGCATCCATTTGCCTTGCTATTCGTTGGAAGAGCTGCTTGCCGACCCGAAAATGGTAGCAACCGAAGTGAATAAGTTGTGCAGACCACTCCAATATTTTCATGACTATCTCAAGTTTGGGTATTATCCTTTCTATCTGAAAAACCCCATCGATTATTATCCACTCATTGAGCAGATAACAAACTATGTCATTGATGTTGAGTTGCCCCAACTTCGGGGTGTAAATCCTAGCAATTGCCGAAAAATCAAGGCATTGCTGAATGTTTTGGCGCAACAGGTACCTTTCGATGTGGATATTTCCAAAATGGCTTCAATGATTGAATTGCAAAGGAACACTGTCATCGAGTATTTGTGTCATTTAAATGAAGCAAAGCTAATCCACTTGCTTTACAGTGACCTCATTTCAGTAAAAAAGATGCAAAAGCCTGATAAAATTTTCCTTGAGAACCCCAATCTTCTCTATGCGTTGGCTACAACACCCGTGAAGATTGGGACGGCACGCGAATGTTTCGCTGTCAATCAGTTGGGCACTCAGCACACGGTTGAGTACGGCAAACAACATGGCGATTTCAAAGTTGATGGCAAGTGGATTTTTGAAGTCGGTGGCGAGGGCAAAACCTTTGACCAAATTGCCGATTTGCCAAACTCTTATGTGCTTGCCGATGACATAGAATCGCCTCGGGGCAACAAACTCCCACTTTGGATGGTGGGTCTGATGTATTAGTTTTCCAGTTGTCTTTCAACTTCCTCCATCAGCTCTTCACCTTCCAGATTGCGGGCGACAATCATGCCGTCCTTGATGAGGGCGTTCTGGGGGATGAAGGAGATGGCATAGAGGGCACCGGCGGCATTGTTCCAGCCTTGGAGGTCGGAGACTTGCGTCCAAGTCAGGTTGTCTCTC
>Ga0265301_10000646_pt1 | contig 48613 bp, 41 predicted proteins | sample AusTroGonzalo_MG_2_FD_193488 | JGI IMG/M metagenome (GOLD analysis project Ga0265301, IMG submission 193488) | Bovine rumen microbial communities from tropical cattle in Woodstock, Queensland, Australia - Gonzalo_04 | ecosystem: Host-associated > Mammals > Digestive system > Stomach > Rumen ...
CGAGATCCCACTGCTGGACTCGGTCAAGGAGACTGAGTACAACATCCGCATACTGTCGCTGTTCGATCCCGACCTGGGCTCGAAATGGGCCGAGATCGCTGCACGTTACGGCGATAAATGGATCTACCCTCTTGTCAGAGGATCAGTCATCGTCGGGGCACTGGAGATATGGGAGATGTCCGGATGCGTCGAGATTCGTTCGATGGACATGGACGATCCTTCGATGCTCAAGGAGGTGCTCTCCGCAGTGGACCACATGATGGGATTCTACCATCAGAAAGGTATCGAGATAGTCCGTATCAGAGAGGTGCTGAGCACCGACGCAGCAGAGCTGGACGATGAGAAGAAAGCGATCCTCGAGGAGTCCGGATACGTGATGGTCAACGGATTCTACGCCAAGGGAAGGTTCGATCCCTGGACGATGACCGAGGAGCAGATGATATCGTACGTGTTCGCCAAGCAGAGGGTCGGTAAGACCAACAAGTACGCCACCGTCGCAGAATGCGTTGCGGTCAGAGGATACATACGCGGAGACCAGGAGATAATGACCCGCGTCCAGGAGAAGACCATCATGAAGAAGCAGATGGAGAAGGGCTACCTGGTGAAGATGTCCCTGGTACCCGGATATCAGGGATACACCGATCTGGATCATGCTTCGATGTTCCGCGCCCACAAGGGCTACGTCCCCGTGGATGATGCTAAGACCATTGTCAATCTCATCGCTAAGAAACAACCTATCTCCAAGAAGCAGATCATTCTTGATTCCCCGCTGTCGCAGGAGCGCACGACGGAGATATTCAACGAGCTGAACAAGAACTCATACATCTACCAGGATTCGGATTCCAACTTCAGCATCGTGCCCGCAGGCGATATGACGCAGGCCGAGGCGACCAAGGAGGTCGCCAAGATGCACTTCCGCGATTTCGGCATATTCTCCGCAGAGGACATGTCATTGTTCCTGGCTAGCAGGATGTCGGTCACGAGAGCCGTCCTGAGGGAGCTGGAGGACGAGGGATTCCTGAAGAAGGGATTCTTCATCGCCGACGATCCCACGCTGAGATGGATGATCGCCGAGGATGTCGGCAACATACGCAGGAGGGCCGGTGATTCGTTCATCCTCAACTCGCAGGATAATCTCAACGTGTACCTCAGGGATATGATCAGGTCCGATACCGGAACGACTAGATCGGTGATCATCGCGAATAACAAGGTCATCGGTTCGTTCATAGGAAAGATCTGTCCGTCGGGTGCGAAGGTGGAGGAGTTCGAAGGCAACGACCGTGCTTCCCGTATGATGAAGGAGGCTGCCCAATCCGTAGGTATCAGGCTTGACACACAGAGGCAGAGGGATGACGAGGACTGGGATGTGTCGGAGTTCTACACCAAGGTCAACATGGGCGCGTGACGTTCGTCCAGAGGACAGCTGGATGGGTTCCTGATTTTTATATCAATACCAGAATCATAATGATATGATGATACCGTGCGAAGTTGTTGTCTGGTACGTCCTGCCGATGGTCCGCAAGGAGCTGGCAGCGGAGCTGGTACACGTGCACGGCATGTCGCAGTCGGAGGTCGCCAGAAGGTTCGGGCTGACCGAGGCGGCGATCTCACAGTATCTCAGGAAGAAGAGGGGGGACTGCACCGACATCGAGCGCAGCTCGAACTATCCTGCCTTCATGGAGCAGGTGAAGCAGTCGGCCGCCCGTATGGCCGACGGTGCGACCATATTCGAGAACGAGGTCTGCAGACTGTGCAACGTAGTGAGGACCACGGGCCTCCTTGCAGAAATTTATGAGATGCATGTAGGCGAGCCGCTCACCACATGCGAGAACTTCGGGACCAGCGCAGGCATCAACGAAAGGGATTGATCAGATCTCTATGAAATCCGCGTGATAGAGGAATTCCTGAGCGTATCCCGAGTATTTTCCGAACTTCGCCCTTCCGTATTCCGAGACGGTCTTGTAGCTTCCGGTGACTCCGTAGATGTTCTCCATCACCTTGGAGATGCGGGCATCTATCGGGAATGCCTCCATGTGCTCGAAGGCGAACAATGCGACGCAGTCAGCGACCTTGGGACCGACTCCGTTGATCCCCTGGAGCTCCTTCACGCATGTATCGTAATCCATCTCCGCGAAGGCCTCCACATCGATATCTCCGGATTCCACGCGTTCGGCCAGGGTGATGAACCTCTGCTCCCTGAAACCGAGCCTGCATTCGCCTATGCAGTCGCATCCGTCCAGTATCTGTTTCGGGGTGGGGAACGCGTGCTTCCCGCCTAGGTCCTTTCCAAAGTGGTCGCAAACCGATTCCACCATCTTCCCTATGCGTGCGACGTTGGCATTCGTCGCGAGGACATATGTAGCAAGGCACTCCCAGTGGTCCTGGCGCAGGATGCGCATACCGGGGCAGTTCTCGGCCAATTTGGCAACGTACGCATCCGCCTCGGATATCTTGGATATGATCTCATCGAGGTCGTCATCGGCGCCGAGGTATCTGGTGATGCCCTTGCGGTCGTCGGTCCCGAGGACCTCCACGGATCCCGGGGAGAGCTGCCTCATGGTGATGACATTGTCCCTCCACACTCCCTTCCAGGAGCCGTCATCCGATTTGTGCCAGCGGTGCGCCTGACCGCATCCCAGGGTGGGGTCCAGCGACACTTCGAGATCTATCCTCATGACACCCTGATAGCCGTCCTAAATAATGATTTATGCGATAAGCAGATGCAGGTTGCATGATGAGATTCGGTCCCGCAGGATATCCCTCGGCAGGAAAGACTCCGGAGGGCTCTCTGGAATACACAAAGAACCTGGGGCTCAACGCCCTTGAGGTAGAGTTCGTACGCGGAGCACGCATCAGCCCGGAGAGGGCCCAGCAGGTGGGCGCCAAGGCCAAGGAATTGGATATCAGGCTGAGCTGCCACGCACCATATTTCATCAGCTTCAACTCTGATACCCAGGAGACCCGCGACAAGAGCATCGGATGGGTCATGGATACTGCCCGCGCAGCCCACAATCTGGGGGCGTACATCATCGTCATCCATGCGGCATCCTACGGAAAATCCCCGGAGACGGCACTGCCTTCCGTCATCGAAGGACTGTCCAAATGCAAGGATATGCTGGACGATGAGGGAATTAAGGACGTCATCCTGGGCGTGGAGACCATGGGTAAACTGGGCCAGTTCGGTACCCTTGACGAGATCGGGAAGGTCATGGAGCAGGTCGACGGAGTCCACCCGGTCCTGGACGTCGCCCATGTCCACGCAAGGGGACACGGATACCTGAAGACCGAGAAGGATATGCAGGGCCTCATAGACCAGTTCTTCCCTCTATGCGGGGACATAGCCCACTTCCATATTAGCTGCATCAAGTATGGGGATAAGGGGGAGATCTCACACTTGCCTTTGGAAGCGAAGGATCCCGACCTTCAGATGCTGGCCAATGTGCTGGCCGATACCAAGCAGGAATGCAATTTCATATGCGAATCCCCGCTGATCGAGAAGGATGCGGTGGTGTTCAGGGACATGTTCCCGCAGTACCGCCAATGATGGGATGAGTATTTTATAGGACTAAAATATCACTTGGCTTGAGGCCGCTGTGGCTTAGTGGTATAGCATCTGATTCGTAATCAGAAGGCCGAGGGTTCAAATCCCTTCAGCGGCTCCATTCTATTTTTCAAGGAAAAATTGAGTAACACGATTTTGTATTTCGTGTTACTCAAGGTGTTTCTCAGCAATCCTCTTTAGGCGATTTCTTACCGTCTGGCTCATTTCCGTTCATATAGACGTTGACGATCTTGATGGCGCATACATCTCCGCACATGGAGCATCCTTCGCTCTCCTCCGTGCAGCCTCTCTTCCTGTATCTCCTGGCCTTCTCCTCGTCGATGCAGGTATCGAACATCGTGTTCCAATCCAGGGCCTTCCTTGCGTGGGCCATCCTCTCGTCCCTCTCCTGTCCTTTGCCTCTGCAGAGGTCTCCGACATGGGCCGCGATCTTGGATGCTATCACACCTTCCCTGACATCGTCCACATCGGGCAGGGACAGATGCTCCGCGGGCGTGAGGTAACAAAGGAAATCAGCTCCGTTCTGAGCTGCCACGGCACCGCCTATCGCTCCGACGATATGGTCGTATCCGGGCGCTATATCGGTCACAAGGGGTCCGAGGACGTAGAAGGGCGCGTTGTCGCACATCCTCTTCTCCAGCTGCATGTTCATGGCCACCTGGTCCAGGGGAACGTGTCCGGGACCTTCCACCATGCTCTGCACTCCTGCCTCGCGGGCCCTCTTCACAAGGTGTCCTAGGGTCATGAGCTCGGATATCTGGGCCTGGTCGCTGGCATCGTTGATGCATCCGGGCCTGAATCCGTCCCCTAAGGACAGGGTGAATTCGTATTTCCTGGCAAGCTCCAGCAGGTAGTCGAAGTTCTTGTAGAGGGGGTTCTCCTGCTCATTGTGGAGGATCCAGGCTGTGAGGAACGATCCGCCCCTTGAGACCACATCGGTGATCCTGTCGCTCTTCTTGAGCCACTGGACAGTCTCCTTAGTTATACCGCAGTGGACAGTCATGAAGTCCATTCCGTCCTTGGCGTGCTTCTCGATACCGTTGAAGATATCGTCCTCCGTCATCTCCACTATGGCGTTCTTCCTTGCGGCCAGGACACCGGTCTGATAGATAGGCACGGAACCCATCATCACAGGGCACTCTTTCAGCAGTCTGGCTCTTATGGCATCGATGTCCCCTCCGGTGCTCAGATCCATGACCGCGTCGGCACCGTATTTCAGGGCAACCTTGAGCTTCTCGGACTCGGCGTCCACGTCCACCATGTCGCGGGAAGTCCCCAGGTTGACGTTGATCTTGATGGACATCCCTTCGCCTATCGCTGCGGGCTCGATGTCGTGGTTGGGGTTATGGGGGACGCAGATCCTTCCGGACGCTATACCGTTCCTTACGAACTCCTCGCTGACTTTCTCCTTTCTGGCGATCTCTTTCACGAGAGGGGTCACGCCCCTGCGGGCCTCTTCCATGATGGTGGACATTCTGATCGTCCAGACATGTAGTTCTGTCGTATATCAAGAAGACGGACTCATGCGCATACGCATGTACACGCGCGCACGCACGCTCACGATATTATATATACATTAGAGCAATGGGGTTTACTATGACCATGGATGGGAATATTCAGAAAGCCGAAGAGGAGTACAACGCAGACAGCATCGTCGCGCTGAAGGGCCTCGAGGCAGTCAGAAAGAGGCCCGGTATGTATATCGGGTCCACGGATACCCGCGGATTGCATCACTGCGTCTACGAGGTCGTCGACAACGGTATCGATGAGGTTATGGCGGGTTTCGCCACACAGGTCGAGGTCACCATCAACGAGGACGGCTCCATAACAGTAGTGGATGACGGAAGGGGAATCCCCACTGAGATCAACCAGGAGGAGGGCAAATCCGGACTGGAGATGTGTCTCACAGACCTTCACGCAGGAGGAAAGTTCAACCAGAACTCCTACAAGGTATCGGGAGGTCTCCACGGAGTCGGAGTATCCGTAGTTAACGCACTGTCCAAGAAGCTGATCGCCACCGTCGACCGTATGGGCAAGAAGTGGAGGCAGTCCTACAAGATAGGAATCCCCGACGGCCCTGTCGAAGAGATAGGCACATCGGACAGGCACGGCACCACGATCCAATTCTGGCCGGACGACGATATGTTCGAGACAGTCACATTCGATTACGGAACCCTGCAGAACAGGTTCCGCAACCAGGCATTCCTCAACAGCGAGGCCACCATCATATTCGAGGACAAGCGCACGGGAAAGAAGGAGACGTTCCACTATGAGGGAGGAGTCTCCGAGTTCGTGCAGTACCTCAACAGGTCCAAGACACCTCTGCATCCCACCCCCATCCGTGTTTCGGGAGAGAGGAACGGAATCAGCATCGACATCGCGATGCAGTGGACCGACGGATACAACGAGGAGATCGATTCGTTCGTGAACACGATCTACACCCCCGAGGGAGGAACGCATCTCACAGGATTCAGGACATCGCTCACCAAGACCGTCAACGATTACGGAAAGGCGAACAACCTCCTGAAGGACATCACACTCGACGGATCGGATATCCGCGAGGGACTCACTGCCATCGTGAGCATCAAGATGTCCGAGCCTCAGTTCGAGGGACAGACAAAGGCCAAGCTGGGAAGCAGCGCGGCACAGGGAGCGGTCAGCACCCTGATGAACGAGAAACTGGCCGAATTCATGCTCGAGAACCCCTCCATAGCCCAGCAGATCGTAAGGAAGGCAATACAGGCCTACGAGGGCAGGGAGGCCGCCAGAAAGGCCCGTGATGCCACCAGGAGGAAGAGCGTGCTGGAGACCACCAGTCTTCCCGGAAAGCTCGCGGACTGCTCGGAGAGGGACCCCACGAAGTGCGAACTGTACATCGTCGAGGGAGACTCCGCAGGAGGATCAGCCAAGCAGGGAAGGGACCGTGCGTTCCAGGCCATCATGCCCATCAGGGGAAAGATCCTGAACGTGGAGAAGACGCGTCCCGACAAGCTGCTGGACCACGAGGAGATCAAGAACCTCGCCATAGCCATAGGCGGAGGGATCGGAAAGGAGTTCGACATCTCCAAGATCAGGTACCACAGCATCGTGATCATGACCGATGCCGATGTGGACGGTGCGCACATCTGTACGCTTCTCCTGACACTGTTCTACAGGCAGATGAGGCCTCTCATAGACAACGGCAACGTGTACATCGCGATGCCCCCGCTCTACAGGGTCCACAAGGGTAAGAAGGAGATCTACTGCTACACCGACGAGGAGATGGCCAACGCCATGGCCGAGCTCGGACAGGGATGCAACGTATCGAGATACAAGGGTCTGGGAGAGATGAACCCCCACCAGCTGTGGGAGACCACCATGGACCCCGAGAAGAGAATGATGAAGAGGGTGTACGTGGAGGACGCGATCCTGGCGGATCAGCTGTTCTCCGTCCTCATGGGCGACGATGTGGAGCCCAGGAGGGAGTTCATCATCGAGCACTCACACGAAGTGATCAACCTGGATGTGTGATACCATGGAAGAGGACAATCACAAGAGGACGATCAACCAGACGATCGAGCAGGAGATGCAGCGCTCCTACATCGATTATTCGATGAGTGTCATAGTCGGACGTGCCCTTCCGGACGTCCGCGACGGATTGAAACCGGTACACAGGAAGATCCTGTACGCCATGGACCAGCTCAGCCTCACATACAACAGGCCCCACAAGAAATCCGCGACCGTGGTCGGAGAGGTCCTAGGTAAGTACCACCCCCACGGAGATTCGGCCGCATACGAGGCCATGGTCAGGCTTGCACAGCCCTTCTCCCTCAGGTACCCCCTGGTGGACGGACAGGGTAACTTCGGTTCCGTGGACGGAGATTCCGCGGCAGCGATGCGTTACACCGAGGCCAGGATGACCAAGATGGCCAGCGATCTCCTGCTGGACCTGGACAAGGACACCGTGGACATGGTGGACAACTACGACGGTTCCCTCAAGGAGCCCTCGGTCCTGCCTTCCAAGTTCCCCAACCTTCTGGTGAACGGATCCGACGGTATCGCCGTCGGAATGGCCACGAAGATGCCTCCGCACAACCTCACCGAGGTCTGCCAGGCCATCGAATACACTATTGACAACCCCGACGCACAGGTCGCCGACCTGATGCAGTACGTCAAGGGTCCCGACTTCCCCACCGGAGGAACCATCTACGGACTCTCCGGAATCAGGTCCGCATACGAGACCGGAAAGGGAAAGCTCAGGGTCAGGTCTAAGGTCCACTTCGAGGACATGGACAACGGAAAGACCAGGATCATCGTCGACGAGATTCCCTACCAAGTCAACAAGGCCATGCTGATCGTGCAGATCGCGGACCGCGTCAAGGACAAGGAGATCGAAGGCATCACCGATCTGAGGGATGAATCCGACAGGCACGGAATGCGCATTGTCATAGAGCTCCACAAGGATGCAATACCCCAGGTCGTCCTGGAGAACCTCTGGAAGAAGACCAACATGGAGATAACCTACGGTGTCATCAACATCGCACTGGTGGATAACAAGCCCACACTCCTCGGTCTGAAGGAGCTCATCGTGCAGTACATCAAGCACAGGAAGAGCGTCGTCACCAGGAGGACACAGTTCGAACTGGACCAGGCGGCGAAGAGGTTCCACATACTCGAGGGTCTGATGAAGGCCATCAACATGCTGGACGAGACCATCGCCCTCATCCGCGAATCATCCGACGGAGAGACTGCGAACCTCGGACTGCAGAACCTGCTGGGCATAGATCAGGAGCAGGCCAAGTCCATTCTGGACATGAGGCTGCAGAAACTGACCGGTCTCGAACTGAACTCCATCAGGGAGGAGTACGAGCAGCTCATCATCAAGATGAACGATCTGAAGGACATCCTGGCACACGAGCAGAGGGTCCTGAACATCATCAAGACAGAGCTCAAGGAGATGTCCGATGCATACGGAGACGAGCGCCGCACCGAGATCGATCCAAACGAGATCGATGCCGACGAGGAGGACCTCATCCCCAACGAGAAGGTAGTGGTCACGGTATCCAACGACAATTACATCAAGAGGATCCCGCTGAGCACCTACAGGCAACAGTCAAGAGGAGGCGTAGGTCTCACAGCGATGCAGACCAAGGAGGAGGACCATGTGGCGGCGATGTTCGTCATGATGTCGCACGACTACATCCTGTTCATCACCAACAAGGGCCGCATGCAGTGGCTGAAGGGATACAGGATCCCCGAGGGAAGCAGGCAGGCCAAGGGCAAACCGCTGGTCAACCTCATACCCGACCTGGAGGAGGGAGAGAAGATCATCAACTCCATCACCACGAGGGAGTTCCCTGAGGACAAGTACCTGGTGTTCTGCACCAAGAACGGACTGTTCAAGAAGACCGTGATGTCCGCATACGGAAACGTCAGGGTCAGGGGAATCAAGGCCATCAAGCTGGACGAGGACGACGAGCTCATCGGAATGGGAATCACCGACGGACAGGACCAGATCATCATCGCATCCGCCGACGGACAGGCAGTGAGGTTCGACGAGACCGACGCCCGCCCGCTTGGAAGGGATACCATGGGAGTCAAGGGAATGACGCTGTCCGACGGCGACAGCGTGGTGTCCATGGCAGTCGTGAAATCGGGCGACAGGCTCCTGACGGTCACCGAGAACGGATACGGAAAGATCTCCGATGTCGACGACTACCGCAAGACCAGGCGCGGAGGAAAGGGAGTCATAACCATCAAGACCGACGAGCGCAATGGAAAGGTCGTCAGCGTTAGCAAGGTCGATGTGGGAGACGAGCTGATGCTCCAGTCCAAGAGCGGTAAGATCATCCGCATGCAGACCGACACCATCCGCGAGACCGGACGCAACGCCAAGGGCGTGAGGGTCATGGATCTCCGTGACGGCGACACCATCATCGCAGTGGAGCCGCTGGTGTCAGAGGATGCTGAAATACCGGAGGAGCAGACGAACGAGCAATGAGGGAGGAGGGGGCGTACAGCCTCTTCCGACCCCTCAAAAAGACTTATAAAGGGATTGTCTATAGGGGGAAATTGCGCCGTGGTAACTCAGTTGGGAGAGTGCGTGACTGAAGATCACGAAGTCGCTGGTTCGAGCCCGGCTCACGGCACCATCTCTTCTCATATCATTATCAAAGGGTGTCGCCATGGAGCCTGATATCGTTTTCATCGACATCCGCAAGTCCCCTCTCACCATGGGTCAGGTCATCGAGGAGGTCGCACGCCTCCAGAAGGAGAACCCGGAGTACGAGATCTTCATGGACGGCGACGCTTATGCTATCGTAGGCAGAAGGAGGAAGAACCGATGGGAAGAGGAAGGATCACGATCGGACTCTACAACTCCTATGACCAGAACTTCAGGGAGCCTCACAGGCGCATCATAGCTCGCGCAGGCGATCTCGCGATGGCGTTCGACATGAATCTGGCACTGTTCGGATTCCCGATCCCGGAGACCACCAAGACCCCGGTGGAGGTGGCCAATTGGATAGCCGGCACCACCAGCATCGGGCACCACGGGGATTACTTCGTGGACCTGGCCGAGAAGGGCCGTTTCCAGAAGTTCCCGTACCCTTCGAAGGGATTCCCTCCCCAGCTGGGGGAGCCGGTCCTCACCACATGCCGTGCAGAGGAGTCCAAGAAGGTCACCGTAGGCCAGCTCACCGACATGGTGGAGCACGGCCAGAGTATTCTTCTGGTGTTCGGAATAGGTCCTCATGGGGTCCCGAAGGACGTCATGAAGATACCCCGCTACAACCTGGACATCACCACGGGCGGATTTTCTCTGGAGACTTGTGCAGCGCTGGGTTCGGTGTGCGGCGCATTGTACGCAAAGCTCAATTATTGATCCGAAGCAATCATTTTTAGTGTTTTGAACAGGATATATGGTCCGATACCGATGGTCGAGCCCTATGCCATTGCGGAACAGATCGTGGCCCACAGCCGCACGAACCTCAGCATGGACCTGAGGTTCATCACCCATGCAGTGCTATCCATAGAGGTGGAGCTGCTGGAAGGCGACGGTCCCTATTCCTATGACGGCGGCCATCTTTACATGTACGTCAACAGGGTCATCGCCGATTACAAGACCGAACCCAACAGGATCCCGAGGGTGATGGCACATATGGTGCTCCATCTTGTTCTGGGTCACTACAAGAAGAATCTGGAGCCCCTCCGTGACCTGGCCGAGGATATGATCGTCGAGTATGCCTTGGACATGATCGATACGCCGAACATCTCCATTCCGGGAAGGGATGACCGTATCTTCGTATTCGAGCGTCTTCTCAAGAAGGCAGGGGCACCTACACCGGAGCTGCTGGCCGAACAGCTTCAGGAAGTGTCCGAATGGCAGATCCAGACCTATCCGCCGCTGTTCTGCAGGGATTCCCATGACAGGAGGGACGGCATGGAGCATCCGGAATGGTCCGAGATATCCACACAGATGATGATCGAGATCGAGGGATTCTCCAAGAATCTGGAAGGCAAATCCGATGCTCTGATGAGGGTGCTGCGTCTCCGCAACAGGAAGGAGGTCGATTACCGTGCATTCCTGAGGAAGTTCATGACATCCAAGGAGAGGATCAAGGTGGATGTCAACGAGTTCGACCCGGCCTATTACACATACGGTCTCAGTCTGTACGGGAACGTCCCGCTGATCGATGCGCTGGAGCACTCCAACTCGCCGATGATCGAGGATTTCGTCATAGCGATCGATACATCCGGATCCACCATGAAGGGCCCTGTGGCGCAGTTCATCCAGGATGTCTACGGGATAATGGAGCAGTGCGACATCACCAACAGGACGAACCTCCACATAATCCAGTGCGACGACGATGTCAGATGCGATGATGTCATCAGGAACAGGCAGGATATGCGTGACCTCATAGACAACCTCGAGCTGCACGGAGGCCACGGCACCGACTTCAGACCAGTATTCTATTACGTCGACCAGCTGCGTTCGGAGGGGGAGCTCACCAAGATCAAGGGACTCATCTACTTCACCGACGGTATGGGAGTATATCCCACGAAGAGGCCGGATTACCCCGTCGCATTCCTGTTCTGCGACGACCGCTTCCTGGACCTCCAGGTGCCTGTCTGGGCCATGAAAGTGCAGATCGGTACGGGCCAGTTGGCTGTAAAGTGAGCACAGTTTCCTCCTATAGTAAAATATTCAGGACCGTGATTCACTATTCGTCATGATGAATATTCAGGATGCCAAGGATCAGGTCAAGGACGCGATCGAGGTCTATCTGAGTAAGGACGTGGCAGGCAATTACATAATCCCCCGTTCCAGGCAGAGGCCGATAATGCTCCTTGGACCGCCAGGACTGGGAAAGACAGCCATAATGTCGCAGATCGCGGCCGAGCTGGGCATAGGGTACCTTCCGTACACCATCACCCACCACACGCGTCAGTCCGCGATAGGTCTCCCCATGATCGAGAAGGTGGATTACGGAGGATACGAGTGCACAGTGACCAACTACACCATGAGCGAGATCATATCCTCGGTCTACGACGTCATCTACAATGAAGGGAAGAAAGAGGGTATCCTGTTCATCGACGAGATCAATTGTGTGTCGGAGACGCTGGCGCCGGCTATGCTGGACCTTCTCCAGAACAAGAAGTTCGGACCCCACCTCATCCCGGACGGATGGGTGCTGGTCTCGGCAGGTAACCCTCAGGAGTTCAACGATTCCGCAAGGGATTTCGACGTGGCAACGCTGGACAGGGTCAGGGTCATCGAGGTACAGTCCGATTCCGATGTCTGGCTGAGATATGCCATGAGCGCAGGCATCAATGACGCAATCATCTATTATCTGAAGGTCAAACCGCAGAATCTCCTCAAGATCGAGCGCACTGTGGACGGTACGCAGTTCGTCACCCCCCGTGCTTGGGAGGATCTTTCAGTAGTTCTGAACGAGTACGAATCCAAGGGTATATGGGCCGGAGTAGGTCTGATATCGCAGTACGTCAGGGATCCGGAGATCGCAACGGAGTTCAACAAGTACAGGGAGTTCTACAGGAAGTATCGCGAGGATTACAACGCGGATTCCATTCTGTCCGGATCGTTCGAGATCGCTCCTTCCGCGGTCAGCGCGGAGGGCAGACTTGCCGTCATTTCTATACTGGTCGGAAGGCTCAACTCGGAGGCCGGAAGAGGTCTAGATATCCAGTATGCCAGAGACCTGTTGAAGGGCAATCCAGGCATCACGCATTCGGAGATCAGTAAGAAGCTGAAATCCAACCTCACATTGGAGGAGAGGAGAGGGCTCCAGTTCGCATCGGAATGCCTTACCGAGAGGACCTCGGTGGAGGCGCTGAACGACCTGCTCAAGGATGCGAGGCAGCGTTTCGAGGACCATCTGATGAACGCTGTGGAGTTCGCAAAGACCGCATTCGGTATCGGTCCGGAGACCATATCGCTCCTCACCGGACTAATTTCATGTTACAACATTGTGATGTTCTCGCTCCCGGGAGGTGCATTGTACACCTACAACGACGACTTACTGAGCGCCGGAAGGGACAGGAACCTGCAGAACCTGTTGGAGGGATTGTGATGACGATCAGGGTAGAGACGGAGATGGTGGAAGGCGGCCTGGAGATAACCAGGCTCGTGTCCAACGACATCAAGATTGTGATCCCCGCCCAGATAAACGGGCGTCCGGTCGTATCGCTGGGTCCGATGTTCCTGAGGGATTCCCACGGACCGGGAAGCCGTACGCTGATCATCCCGGCCTCTGTCATCAGGGCATCCGATGAGGCATTGGTCTCCACGGTCATCAAGACGATCAGTTATCTTGGTGATTTCCCAACTTTCAATTCGTTCAAGTGGACTCTCAGCAACGACTGCCAGGTGATATGCGGAGACGGATTCACATTCGATTTCCTTTCGGGATATCCCATGAGTTTCCCGGAGTTCGACAATGTGATCCTGTCATCCCACCAGAGGATATACGAGTCCACCGTGATGGCACGTCTGAAGGATCCGTACATGCTGACGGACGAGAACCGCGAAAAATACGTTCACTACATGAGGTCGCGCACTGTCCCGATGGCGGAGCATGCCATTCTTGAGAATGATACGGCCACTCTGAAATCCGTCATAGAGACGAAACTGCTGTCGGATGATGACCTCAGAACGCTTCTGGAGAGCTCTGTCAGGTCGGGAAGGACCTCTTCCACGTCAATGATAATGACCACATTGAACGCGAAATCCCGCGGCGAATGACGGAAAAGCGTGCCGGGATAACGACAATACAATTATAGTATGGACCATATCGCAACCGTGATGGCGTCAGATGCTAGCGATTGGCAGAATATCATCTCCGATGATCTGAAGAGGGTCTCGGAGATCATGCGCGAGGCCACTCGCGACAGCAATCCGGAGGTCCAGGAGGTATTGGATTATGCTCTGGACTCGCCCGGGAAGCTCATCCGCCCGTCCATCGTGATTCTTGTCTGCAGGGCCATCGGGAACAAATTCAACGAGAACGCCCTGAAATACGCCGCAGCATCCGAACTGGTGCACATGGCCACTCTCATCCACGACGATATCAACGATGAGAGCGAGAGCCGCCGCGGAAAGCAGGCCACCTACAGGAAATACGGCGTCAAGAAGGCATTGACCACAGGAGACACCATGCTCGTCAAGGCCATGACCCTCTTCGATTCCAATCCTACGCTTCTCAGGAGCATCATCGACATGGGTTCGTCCCTGGCCGACAGCGAGTTCCTTCAGTACAACCACAAGTACGACCTCGACATCACCGAAGAGGAGTACTATCAGGTCATTTCCGGTAAGACCGCATCCCTGATCTCTGAATGTGCCAGAACAGGCGCCATAGCCGCCGAGGCCCCTAAGGAGACCATCGACGAGATGGGCCGTTTCGGACAGCTCTACGGAATGGCATTCCAGATAGCAGACGACCTTATCGACCTCATTGGTTCCGAATCCGTATCGGGAAAGACTTCTATGAGGGACCTGGGAGAGGGAGTAATCACCCTTCCGACCATCATAGCGATGCGCGACAAGGAGGTCGGAGCGAAGATCAGCCGTCTTTTCAAATCGGGAGCTCCCCTCGAGGAGATCCGTTCTCTTATCATGAAGACAGATGCCATCGCGGAATGCAAGGCCATCATCAGCGATTATGTGGACGAGGCCATAGAGGCCCTCAACATACTGTCCCCTAGCGAATACAGGGAATCCCTGGTCAAGATGACCAGGCTTAATCTCACAAGACTGAGCTGAATCAGTAGTGATCGTACAGGATGTTGCCGGGTTCCAGCAGCACACCGTCACCCTTCTGAACACGTCCGACTATCTCGGCGTTCTTGTATTCCTTGGCGATCTGCTCCGCCTCATCGGCAGGGGCGATGATGGTGAATCCCATGCTCATGTTGAGGGTCTGATAGATCTCCTTGTCCTCCACCTCTCCGAGCTCCTGGAGCTTGGCGAAGATGGGTGCGGGCTTGACGGGATCGCTGATAACATACTGGAGCCCTTTCTTCATACGGAGGATGTTCCTGAGTCCTCCGCCTGTGATGTCTACGAGTCCGTGGACCTCGTGCTTTGAGGTGATCTCGAGGACCTGTTTTACGTAGATCTCGGTGGGTGTGAGGAGCTCCTCTCCGATCTTCTTGGAGAGACCGGGGACGGAATCCGTCCATGCGATGTTGTTGGCCTCGACGATCTTCCTGGCGAGGGTGAGTCCGTTGGAGTGTATTCCCGAGGATCTGAGAGAAATGATGAGGTCTCCTTCGGCACATTTGTCGCCTGTTATGATCTTGTCCTTCTCGACGTATCCGAGACATGTTCCGGACAGGTCGACACCGTTGACGATCTCGGGCAGGACGGCGATCTCCCCTCCGACGATCTCCATGTTGGAGAGCTCGGCACCCTTCTGGAGTCCGATACCGATCTCCCTGGTGATCTGCTCGTTGGGTTTGTCGATGGCGATGTAATCTACGAATGATGTGGGCTCTGCGTTGACGCAGATGGTATCATTGACATTCATTGCGATGCAGTCTATTCCGACCGTGTCCCACTTGTTGAGGGCCTCTGCGATCATCAGCTTCGTTCCGACACCGTCGGTGGCAAGCGTGATGTACTTGTCCCCGAAGTCGATCAGACTGGCGAACAGGCCGGGCATGCGGACGTTCTGTCCTATTCCGTCCCTTTTGTAATCCAATTTATCGACGAGTGCCTTGATAGCACTGGATTTCTGGTCGATGTTTACGCCTGATTTCTCGTAGGTCCAACCGCTCATTTTGATCCTCATCGGTCGGTATGTGGTGCCAGTAATTTAGTGATTCGGTCAGAAGGGGATAAAGGTCCGGCGGCATCCCGCCGGCTTATGAAGGTAGGTTCAGCTCACGACCTCTTTGATCCAGAGCTTCTCTTTGAAGGAGATCTCTCCGTCGACGGCACAGATCATCATTATGACCAGGATTATGTCGTTCTTCAGATCGTCATCCACCTTATCGAGGATGTCCCTCATCTGCTGGATGACATGCCTGTCGTCCTCGTTCTCCTTCTTCCTCTCTTCGAACCTGGCCTTGACATCCTTGTAGTGGAGATCTTTCCCAGTCATGGTCTCGAGGGCCGGGCGGATCAGTTCGAACTCCTCTTTCTCAAGCTTGCCGTCCGCTGTCACTGCCTCTATGATGAATATCTTGAACACCTCTAGGCCGCTCTCTCCTTCCTCGGTGATATTCTCCAGAGCCTCCACGACCCTGATCGATTTCTCTTCGAACACCGATGAATAGGATGCGGGATCCAGGGATTCGAACTGCTTGCACAATATATCGAAATCTGTCATCTTGTACCACCGTCACTCATTGGATCGAGGCTCCCATCGCCTCTGCCTGAGAAGTGCTTTTGGAACCGAGGACCTCGCCCAGGTTGTTCCATCCTACGCTGTCGACGTAGTTCCTGTACCACGTCACAGCCTCCTCATACGTAGGGTCGTCCGATGTCATCAAGAGCATGCTGTCCCTCTGGCAGGATTCAGCACCGTATTTGGTGAACATCGCGAACAGGCGGTCGATGACTATTTTGAGGGTGCCTGCCACTCCCAGGAAGTACACCGGGGATGAGAGCACGACGACATCGGCCGTCTTGAACGCATCGTATATCTGGGACATCTCGTCCTTCTGTGTGCAGGGATCCGCGTTGCGGGCACACCCCATGCACCCTAAGCATCCGCGGACGTTCATGGTCTGCAGATAGAACTCCTTGACGTTGTTGCCTGATGATTTCGCTCCCTTGGTGAACGCCTGCACCAATGCGCTGGTGTTTCCGTTCTTCCTGGCAGCTGCGTTGAGAATGATGATCTCGGACATGGGACCTACCACGGATGGTAACAATGTGGCTGGCAGTAGATAATGCCTTGTCGACAGTCCTACAACATTAATATAAGAATCCCGTAACCTCCAGTATGGCCGACCTACACGACCGCTGGGTAGCGGAAAGGAGGAATGAGCACTACTACAAGCTCGCCAAGAAGCTGAACTATCGCTCCAGGGCATCCTTCAAGCTCATCCAGATCGACGAGAGGTTCGGTATTTTCAAGGAAGGGGATTCCGTTGTGGATCTGGGAGCATGTCCCGGAGGATGGTGCCAGGTGGCCCAGGAGAGGACATGGCCCAACGGTCACGTCATCGGTGTGGATCTGAGGTACATCAAACCCTTGGAAGGCGTGGAGTTCATCATCGGCGATATAACCGAGGATTCCACCATGAGGGAGCTTCTGGAGAGGTTCCACGGCAAGGCCGATGTGGTCCTGTCGGATATGGCGCCCAACATCGCAGGCCATTACTCTACCGATCATGCGAGGTCGATACATCTGTGCATGTTCGCGGTGGATGTCTGCGACCGTATCCTGAAGAAGGAGGGGAAGCTGGTCATGAAGGTCTTCATGGGAGATATGTTCGATACCCTCATAGCGGAACTGGAGAAGCGTTTCCAGTCCGTCAAGGTACATTCCCCGGACGCATCCAGACCTACATCCTCGGAGGTCTACGTCATCGCTCAGGGATTCTACGGCAAATCGGTGAAGCTCAAGGATGTCACCGAGAAGGAGAAGAAACCCGAGTTCACCGTCAAGGGCGGATTCATATGAACCCCACTAAGATAGTCTGCATAGGATGGAACTACACATCCCATATATCGGAGCTGAAATCGAAACTCCCGGAGGTTCCCACCGTGTTCTTCAAGCCGGTCAGCTGCCTCATAGGCAACGGCGAGGACATAGTGATCCCCAAAGGCATCACCAATGTGCAGCACGAGGTGGAGCTGGCGCTCATTTTCGGGAAGGACTGCAAAGGTGTCTCTGAGAAGGATGCTATGGATTGCATATCGCATGTAGCCGTGTTCAACGACGTGTCCGCCAGGGATATGCAGTGGAAGGCCCGCGATGAAGGCAACACATGGGATCTCAGCAAAGGTATGGATACCTTCGGACCGATGTCGCAACCTATCCCAATCAAAGATGCGGGCGATCTGCAGAATCTCGATCTCGAGCTCACGGTCAACGGAGAGGTCAGGCAGAAAGGGAACACCTCTAACATGATATTCACGATACCTTTCCTCGTTTCCTATGTCTCGAAGTACATCACGATGAAGGCAGGCGATATCCTGATCACCGGAACTCCTGAGGGTGTATCGGAGATCAGACCCGGAGATGTAGTCGTTGCCAAGATCCAGAATCTGGGTACTCTGACCAACGGTGTCAGGTCCGAGTGAGAATCAATCCCAGAATCTCTTGTTCTTTGCGAACAGGATCTCCGCGTTCATTATGTCCCTGAGGAACTCGTCCTCATCGGTGTGCAGCGTACGGAGGATCCTTGCAGCTGTATCGGGGCCTATGCCTCTTCCGGCCAGGACAAGTACTGCGCGCTGACCCTGCTCGAACACGAGATTCGCGTTGCGGCCCATCTTCTGAAGGTCCTGCTTCTCCTGTTTCGATAGTGCCGGTTCCTTCAGCAGTTTGACTGTGTCCCTCTCGTAGTTCTTCAGCACGGCTATCATCACGCCTCCGCACTGGGGACATTTGAATCTCTTGGGAGCATCGCCGACCCTGAATCTGCTCTGGGATCCGCAATGCATGCATGATGCGAAAAGAATCTCGTCCTGGAGCCTCTTCTTCAGGGCCATAAGGATGGAGTGGTCCGCACGCACCGGTTGCATGAGCTCCTTCGATCTCGTTATTCCTTCGAGACCAATGGCAGAGATCCTGCCTGTGACGAGCTCGATCTCGCCGTTCGCCATCATGGATACCACCTTTTCGGTGTTGGGGATGTCCAGATCCTCCCAGAGGACCTTGTTGATGGCCTCCCTGTATGCTGGCGTGTCCTTGTGCAGTTCGAACAGCCTTCCGAAGTTCATGAAACGGTGGTCGGCTTCTTTCTCTACTATACCGAATTTCTTGGCGACGTAGACGAATCTCCATCTCAGGAACGATGAGTTGGTGATGGTCATCCTGGCAAGCGCTTCGATGGTCCCGGGTTTGACGGTCCTGATGGTGTTCATCATTGTGTCGCGGTCCACATGCCTGGGCAGTTCGAGGATGATACGGTACGGGTCTGCTGTCACACCGATGGATTCTCCGAGACGAGCCGACAGCAGTGCCGAGTAGATCTTTCCCAAGGTCTCGTTGACCCTGCTTCCGAAGCAGCAGTTCATGATCGCCATCTGCTCCCCGATTTCCACTGTGACGGTTTTATCGGTGGGCATAACAGATTTCTCATCCTGATCAGCGAAGTATCTCTTCAGGACTCTGGCACAGCCTTCGTCACCCGGATAGTCTGAGAAGTTCCTGAGCCTTCTCATCCTCCCGACCTCCATGGCGACCTCGTACGGGACAGGTATGTCGGATCCCACCCAGTTCGGAACCGATCCTACCTCCTTGGCCTCTTCGACGAGGATCTCATCCTCCCTCATCTCGACTATGCGCCAGGTACGTCCTTTGGCGATGAACATCGCATATTCCTCTGCGAAGGATGCTACGAAGCTCTCGTCCAGGGTACCGATTATTGCTCTGGTCCCGATGTCGCGTACCATGTATGTGCGCTCATCGGGTATCATGGAGATGTTGTCGTAGAAGTAGCTCATCCCCTTCTTCGAGCGTTTGAACGTATTTCCGTCGTCGAAGATCATTTTGATACCTTTGAGCTGTTCCATGACATCAAGCATGGTGCTCATGGTGAGGTTCCTGAACGGATATGCATTGTGGATGACCTTGTAAGCGAGCTCCTTGTCCATGGCACCGGTCATGGTCATGGCCACGAGCTGGTTAGCCAGAACACTTAGAGGGCATTCCCTGCCTTCGAAGTATTCCAACTCTTTCGAATCGCATCTGCGGGCGACCACCATAGCTTCAGCAACCTCGTCTGGGGCTGTCGCGATGATCTTAGCTCTGATCTTCTCCCCGATCCTGTGGCCTGCACGTCCAGCACGCTGAATCATGCGCGAGACCTGCCTGGGGGAGTTGTACTGGATCACCATATCGGTGGTTCCGACATCGATTCCCAGCTCCAGGGAGGATGTGCATATTAGGCTCTTCACCTCCCCTCTCTTGAAGCGGTCCTCCATGTCCATCCTGTTCTCCTTGGACAGTGAACCGTGGTGGACCTCTATCGAGATGTTCTCATCCCATAGATGGTAGCGGGCCGCGAGCCATTCCGCCGTTTCCCTGGTGTTCACGAAGAATAAGGTGGACTTTCCGCTCTCGATTATCTGTCTGGCTCTTTTCATTACACCCAAGATGTCGGGGTCGCTCTGGAGCTTGTCGAGGAGCTCCGAATCTTCCGTATCGGGTTCCGGGCTCTCGACCTTGATGTCGAAGTCCCTATGAGTGTCGTGCTTCCTGATGACGACCTGCCTGTTGTTCCCGGCAAGGAAATTCGCAACGTTATTCACGTTTCCGACCGTCGCTGAAAGCCCGATCCTCTGATAGTTCCCTGCCAGTAGGACGAGTCTCTCGAGGGCGACGCTCATCTGGGCTCCCCTCTCGGTGTTGGCCAGCTCATGGATCTCGTCCACGATCACCCATTCCACATGCTTCATGTGCTGGACGAGCCTCTTCCCGGTGAACATGACCTGAAGGGTCTCCGGCGTTGTGATTAGGATGTCCGGCGGATGCTCGGACTGCTTGGTCCTCTCGGCCTGGGAGGTGTCCCCGTGTCTCACGCCTACCTTGATGTCCAGCTGCCTTCCGTATTCCTCCATCCTCTTCAGCATATCCCTGTTGAGGGCTCTGAGGGGTGTGATGTAGATGCATCTGATCCCGGGCTTCCCTTTGGATCTCATTATCATCTCGAGGACGGGAAGGATCGCAGCCTCCGTCTTTCCGATACCGGTAGGCGCCACCAGAAGGAGGTTCTCGCCCCTGATTATCCTGGGGATGGAATCTAGCTGGGGGGGCGTGGGCTCCTTAATACCCCTTGACTCGAGGACGCGTATGATGTCCGGGCAGAGTTCGGGGAATGACATGTCGTAGAATTATGGAAAGGGGGACGGATCCCCCTTATGATTTGTTCGGGTTTCAGGCCTGCGCTGCAGGTGCAGGGGCGGGCTCTTTGGGTGCGGTGACCTCGAGGAGGACCTGTGACAGATCCATGACCTTGATGTTGGAGCCGATCTTCTTGGCGGCCTGTGTGAGGTTCAGGACGCAGAAGGGACAGCAGCTGATGAGGATTTCCGCTCCGGTTGCCTCTGCATCGTGGATCCTCTCGACACCGACGTTGAGGGCGAAGTCGGGGTAGGTACTCTTGTATCCTCCTCCTGCTCCGCAGCACCTGGAGTTCTCCCTGGACCTCTCCATCTCGACGAACTCGACACCCTTGATCTTCTTGATGACGTTCCTGGGAGCGTCGTAGACTCCGGAGTGCCTTCCGAGGTGGCAGGGGTCGTGGTATGTGACCTTGTGGTTGAACTCGTTGTTGAGGGGCAGCTTCCTGTCGTTGATGAGCTGCTCGACGTACTGTGAGAAGTGGTAGACGTTCTGTCCTGCCTTGGCGTAGAATCTTCCGAAGTCGCAGGAGACGGTCTTGTAGCATCCGGAACAGGTCATGACCATGTCCTTCGCTCCCATTCCGTCGGCCTTCTCGACGTTGTGCTGGGCGCAGTCCGTGGATTCCTTCTCGTTTCCTGTCCTGATAAGGGGCGAGGAACAGCACCACTCGTCGGGTCCGAGGCAGTTCATCTTGATGCCTGCGCGGGCGAGGACCCTGACTCCGGCCTGTGCGATGTGCTGCATCCTGTAGGATCCGGTACATCCTGCGAAGAAGATGACGTTGGCGGGGATGCTCCTCTCTACCTCTGCGGGCCACCATGCATCCCTCTTGGAGTCGGGCTCGTTGTAGGGGTTGTGGTTCTTGTGGATGCTCTGTCCCATCTTGACCGCTGCGGGCATGGGTCCGACACCGATCTGGACCATCCATTTCCTCATGTTCTCCCAAAGGTCCACGAGGCGGATCTTGGCGTGGCAGACGACTTCGCAGTTTCCGCATCCTGTACATTTGTACATGGCGTCAACGAACTCGGGGCTGATCTCGACGGGCCTGTTCAGGAGCTTGTCCAGCTTTCCGGTTCCCTTCAGGTCGAGCTGCTTGATGTAGTAGATCTTTCCCCTGGGTGTGACTGAGTCCCAAGGTGTCTGGGCGTGTGCTTCGCAGACGTCGATACAATATCCGCACTGTACGCACTGTGTAAGTTCCTGTGCGATGTGGGGGAGGTTGTGGATTTTGATTCCCATTAGCTCTGGCATTCTTATTCCTCACTTGGAGCATACGCTCCGGATGTAATGGTCGAGCGACAGGTTCTCCTTATTTAATGATTATAGAAAGGAAATGGGTGAAACGCCACTTCTAGGACAGCTGTAATGAGAATAAATGAGATTATATCCTAGCACGGGGATGACCGTGCGTGAAGAGCGTCTATGACGATTGGACCGGGAACATCGTCCAGGATTCGGACATTAGGAGCCTCGACCCGGAGGCCGTGAGGGCTGTCAGGGCGACCTATCTCTCCGAGCATCCGGACATGAGGGAACAGGTGACTGCGATGGATGACACCGGGTTTCTCTCGCATGTCGGCATGCTGAAGAGGGGCAAGATCACCATCGCGGCGATGATACTGCTAGGCAAATCCTCAGAGAAGGTCCTTCCTTCGACAGTCTGCGTAAGGTGGAGACTGATCGATATCGACGGCAGGGAGATAGAGTCCCGCTCCGTCAACGGATCCATGGTGCTGGCTATCAGGAAGGTTGCATCCATTATCAGCAACTCCACCGTGAAGATCGACGACGGGAACGGGTTTGTTTTTGTCAGTACCTATCGTATAGCATCGTTAACCGAGGCGATGTTCAATGCCCTTCAGCATCAGGATTACACCATGGGAGGAACTATCGACGTCATCGAGAGGGAGAACGAGTCCGTGACTATAGTCAGCAGGGGTTCGTTCCCGGATGTGCAGCCCGAATCCTTCGTCAAGGGTCAGAACCAGACGATGGCAACGAGGAATGCGTTCCTCATCAACGCCATGACCAACATCGGTCTGGTGACCAACTCGGCTGCGGGCATACGCAACATGTACCTCTCGCAGATCCATAAGCACTTCCCGCTGCCCCGCTTCCATATCGATGATGATTCCGTAGCCGTGACATTCCCGGGAAGGAGGGAAGGTTCCATCGCCCGCGCTCTAGACATACGCAGGGACTTGGAAGTAGCAGACATCCTGGACATGGACAGGCTGGATTCCGGGAGGTACATCTCCGATAAGAGGATGGAATCGCTGATCTCCAGAGGTCTGGTGACCGTGTACGACGGCGTGCCCTGCATCAATCTCTCCTACGAGGACCCGTCATCCCGTTTCAGCAAGGGTTCTGACTACGATGCCGTGCTGACGCTCCTTGCAGAGAACGGCTCCATAACCCGTGCCGATGTGGTGGATGTGCTAAGATTCCGTGACAGGAAGGGCATGACCGACGAGCAGCTGTCCGTCAAAGCTACGAACCTGCTCCAGAACATGAGGAAGGACGGAAGGATCGCCAAGGCAGAGGGAAGCACCCGTTCGGCCAGATACATCCTGGTCGAATGAGGTCATTCGGAAGTGTTGTTCTCTGTCCTTCTGCTCAGAAGTATCACGGAGCCCAGGATCAGGACTATACCGATAACGTTGGTAATTCCGAACGGGTCTCCGATTATCAGGCTCAGAATAGTGGCGACCATCGGCTCCACGAACGCTATGATCGAGGCCATTCCCGCATCCATGCCCTTCAGTCCGCGGGTATAGAAGTAATACGGGAGCACCGTTGAGACTATTCCGAGACCCAGTATGTACATTATGACCTCTGTGTCAGAGCATATTCCTGCCATCTCCATAGGTTCGCAGAACGGCAGCAGGCACAGAGTAGCTATGAGGAATGTGTAGAATAGGATGGTCATCAGACCGTACTTCCTTAATGCGTACTTGCTGAATATTGAATACAGGGCGTAGCCGAATCCCGCCAGGATACCGTAGAGGATACCTATGTTCAGCTCCTCTGACCCTAGCCCGGTGGTGAAAACGCATCCGGCGAAGGCAAGAATGAGCGCCAGGACCTTCATTCTGGTGATCCTCTCTTTGAAAAGGAACATGCTCATGATCATCACGAAACATGGTGCGGTGTAGAGTAACACGGATGCTGTCGATAATGACACCATCTGCTGAGTAGTGAAATACATCACGTTGAAGAATACGATGCTGAAAAGACCGGTCCCGATGAACATCCAGAGGTCCTTCGGATCTATCCTGAACATCTTCCTGTCGACTATCAGGATGGCTATCGTCATGACAATCAGCGTCACGATGCATCTGGTCAGAGTAATCTGCATCGGGGACAGTCCGCTGGAGTACAGGAAACGGGTGAATAATCCGATTATCCCCCATAGGGCGGCACCCAAGGCCACATAGAATACTCCGAGCTTGCCAGATTCCATACGCATCTGTTGTTGCGATTGCATCTCCCGTACTAAAAGTGTTATCGACGTAACAGGTGTTGAAATCCTAGCTTCAGAGGGTATCTACTAAACACGATGAATGTCATCCGACCCTCATGGCAGTTTACAAATGCACGATATGCGGAGAGATCTACGATGATGACGAAGAGGCCGTCAGGTTCGAGGATCTCCCAGATGATTGGGTCTGTCCCCTATGCCGCTCTCCCAAGAGTGCATTCGTGAGGATAGACGGGGATGCTCCCGCCAAGGCAGAGCCCAGCGTTCCCGAGGAATCCGTCAAGAAGATAGAGAAGGTTCCCGGCAAGAAGGACATCTCATATGATCCCAATCTTGTGAGATACGACGGCGGTCCCATGGATGAGATCCACGCCATCGCAGTCAACGGGAAGAGCGTCGGAGAGCCCATGGACACGCTCCTTCCGATCCCTTCATTCGATGACATCCTGTTCCTCGGAGGACAGCTGGCACACCCGCCGCTGGACGACGGAGCGGATGTCGATATCAGTGTCACGATAGGTAAGAAGGCGGCCAAGCCTATGAGGATCGAGACGCCTGTCTACGTCTCTCATATGAGCTTCGGAGCTCTCTCCGGTAGGGCCAAGAAGGCCTTGGCGATGGGTTCCGCCAGAGCGAAGACGGCCATGTGCAGCGGAGAGGGAGGTGTCCTCTCCGATGAGATCAATAACTCCTACAAGTACATTTTTGAGTACGTTCCTAACAAGTACAGCACCACAATCGATACCTACGAGAGGTGCGATGCGGTCGAGATCAAGATCGGACAGGGTACGAAACCGGGGATGGGAGGTCATCTTCCGGGCGATAAGGTCACCGATATCATCTCTGTGATGAGAGGAAGGCCGAAGGGCAAGGATATCCTGAGTCCCTCGAGGTTCCCCGAGATCAACTCCCCGGAGGACCTGAAGGCAATGGTCGACATGCTCCGCAAGGAGACCGGCGGCAAACCGATAGGAGTGAAGATCGCTGCGGAGCACATCGAGGAGGATCTCGAATACATCTCCAAATCAGGATGCGATTTCATCACTATCGACGGAAGGGGAGGAGCTACCGGATCGTCACCGAAGTACCTCAAGGATGCCACGACAGTTCCTACATTGTATGCGCTGTCAAGGGCCAGGAAGTACATGGACGAGCATGGCATGGATCAGGAACTAGTCATCACCGGTGGACTGAGGACCAGCAAGGACTTCATCAAGGCGCTAGCAATGGGTGCGGATGCGATAGCGGTCGCTTCGGCAGCATTGATTGCGCTGGGATGCCAGAAATACAGGGCCTGCAACTCGGGCAAGTGTCCCATGGGCATCGCCACACAGGATCCGGAGCTGGAATCGCGCCTGGATTCGGAGATCGGTGCACAGAGGGTGGCTAACTACCTGAATGTCAGCTCCGAGGAGCTCAGGGTGTTCCTCCGCGTATCCGGACACAGGTCCCTGGACGAGCTCTCTCTGAACGACCTCTGCACGGTGAGCTCAGAGATTTCCCAGCATACCGGCATAAGACACGCTTGAATTCTAAAAAATCGATTAAAGGCGGACGGGGGTTTCCCCCGTCCTTATCAGTGCGAGTGGGGGAACAGCAGGGCCAGAGCTACCATTATTCCTACTCCGATCAGGAGCAGAGCGAGGCTCTTGAGGTCCTTCTCCTCCCTGTGGAAAGCCTCAGGAATGAGGTCGCACATCGTAACGTACATCAGGGTTCCTCCGGCGAATGCCAGCGGAAGTCCTAGTGTACCTTCGACCTCCATGTCGCTGAAGAGCAGGAAGAACAGCGCTCCGGCGATAGGGGTGATCAGTGCGAATATTCCCAGACGGATCATGGCCTTCTTCTTTCCTATATCTGTCAATGCCATCGTGGATGACAGCGAGAACAGCTCGACGAACTTGTGTATGCACAGTCCGATCGTAGCCATTAATCCCATCTCCTCTCCGGACATGAACACCGCTGCCAGTGCCAGACCGTCGCATGCGGCGTGGATGGCCAGACCGATGAAGGTGCTGATGGATACGAGCTCATGGGAGTGCTCGTCCTCGTGGCATCCGCAGTGCTCGTGGTGCTGATGCTTGAATATAGCATTGAAGATCAGGATCAGCACGAATCCCAAGGCCACCATCATCATGGCGTAATGTGTGTCTATTCCGCCCTCTTCGCTCTCTTCTATAGCTTCGGGCAACAGTATGAACATGAGGAGTCCCAGAAAAATTCCGGCACTCAGTGCTATCATAAGATGCGCACGGTCGTCCTTCAGCTTACCTATCTGGGGGAGATAGGCTCCTACGACGGAGACCGCTAGCAGTATGATGGCGTAAATCGCAAACAGCAATCCTGGTTCCATAACGGTACCACTTTCTCTCTTGGTATAAGAGCCTTGGTTTATTGTTAATAACAAATATAGCAGAATTTATATACTGACTATTAACAAATTATTAACAATTTAGCTCCAAATTGTAGATAAATATATCAGTATTATATACGATGGACTCATAAATTAATAATCGGCGATGTCATGACTGTGATAAGTGTATCTCTAAGCGATGAGTATGTGGAGGCTTTGGACGACATAGCGGAGGCCTATGCTCTGGTAGGCCGTTCCGAGGCTGTACGTATGTCGATATCCGTTGCAATAGACGAGCTGCGCTATCTCGGCCCCCTGGAAGGGGAAGTGGAAGGGGTACTGATTATCGTCCGCGGAGACCATGCGGATCCATGGATGCTCCAGATACAGGCGAAGTATCAGGACGCGATCAAGACTCAGATGCACTCCCATCTCAAGAACAGCAACTGTCTGGAGGTCATGGTTATCTCCTGCGATGCCGAGGTCCTGAAGGATATGATCTTCGAGATCAGGTCCAGGGGGAAGGCTCTGTACGTCAAGTTCGTCAGGGAATGACCGAACCTCGGGACCATCCATTCTGAGATATTATCTACTTAGGTTATCATACGATCCGCGATGGACCGCACTGAGATCACACTGTCCCCGTTGCAATCGGATGACCGCGATTCCTTTATCAAGGACAATCAGGAGGCATTCAGATACGGAGCTACCGAAGAGTTCGGCATGAAGGATGATCATTTCGAAGAGCCCGGGGAGATCATCTCAAGGAGCACCATCGAGAAATCTATCGACGGCGGGGAAGCGTACCGCATAATTTGCGAAGGCGAGAAGGTCGGCGGCGTAGTTGTCAAAGTGGAGGGAAGCAAGGGCGAACTGGAGCTCCTGTTCGTATCTCCCAAAGCTCACAGCAAAGGTATAGGATATGCGGCCTGGTGCAGGGTCGAGGAGATGTATCCGGACGTGGAGGTGTGGAGCACCGTGACGCCTTACTTCGAGAAGAGGAACATACACTTCTATGTGAACAGATGCGGCTTCAATATCACCGAGTTCTACAACAGCCATCATAAGGATCCGAACGAGGAAGAAGGAAAGGATGGAGAGGACGGATGCGAGATGTTCCGCTTCGAGAAGAGGATGCGCTGAGATATGGATCCTTCAGCCCTTCGTCAGGTTGTCCCTTGCTTCAGAATTGTTCCCAATGACTATCGATACCTTGTTGCAGCTTTCCAATTCTTTGCAGTCGCCGCACGTCTCATAATTCCTGCTCATGGCGCATCTGCGTATCTCGCAGAGGGACCCGCAGTAGACTGTCTTAACACCCTCGGTCCTGCATCCGACGCAGTTGATCATTTCTGGGGTTATCTCGATCCCGTTGAGTTCGCTCCAATGCTTGGCGACCTTCGCTCTTTGAGCATCATCGTTGTTCAGGGTGGCGATGCGCGCTTCGCATTTCTCGCAATCCAATCCGCAGTAGGCGATGAGCTGTCTCATGTACCCGAAATGTCCAGTTATTAAGATATATTTTGTCTAACTGGCCAATTGCAGGGCATGCAGTATGTTTGGAGATGTAGAAAAATGCCCTCACCTTTGGTGAGGTAATATGTTTGATATTCGGATGGAGAATCAGAACAGATCCTTGTTGGTGTATGCATACCCCAAGCTGGAATCGATTTTCGCAGGGATGTAGTTCTTAAGGAAATCCTCGAGCTCCTTGATCGCATCATTATAGTCTATGGTGTCATAGAACATTGCTGCTGTCAAGTATGCTCCGAAGTATGCGCCGGCGACACCGTTAATGATATCGCTGTCTATTGCGTAGATCTTCTTCATGGAGTATGCATCTGTCTTGGTCAGCATGTCCTGGATGCGTTCCTTGAGATATTTGTCCATGTCTGCCCTTTCGACACCTGCAGGTTTCTGGAACTGGATTATGATCGGGACGTTCTTGCTGGCCGCGACCAGAGTCTCCTCGTCTACCATGATGTTTCCCGCGTTCTCGTACTCCTTCGTGAACTTCACTGCGAGTTTGGATACCGGATTGGCGGCTCCTCCTGCGATGTACTGATAATAGTCAGACCCCCATTGTGCGATGTAATCGAAGATCACAGTTTCCTTTGCGATGTTGGAGCTTTCCAGTTTGGTCTTGATCGCATCGACCTTGCCTGCATATTCCTGTGAGATCTTCACGGAATCATTGGTGTTGAACAAAGCACCGATCATCAAGGTTCCCGAAGCGCCGTCGAGCTGCTGTATGTCGACGGAGATGAATGCGACTTTGTCCGCGAGTCCGGATTTGGCCGCCTCTTCATAGAGGTAGCAGTGTCCTGGCCAGTTGGAATAGATGATGAACGCATCGATGTTGGCGGCCTTGACCTGTTCCAATGTGATCTTGGTGCTGCTTCCGATGATCTTCATTTTGCTGAGTCCGGGAAGGACGGAGTCGTCATAGTACATTGGGCTGGCGTCATCGACTGCTGTGAGCTTGTCGTAGACTCCTGCTGCGGCCATGATGAAGGCAGGATAGGGGTGGTCGATACCTACGCTGTTACCGATAGGATAGGGTATGTGTGCGATGGTTCCGAAGAAGTCTTTGTAATAAAGAGTAGTGGTCTTCCTGTCGATGTAATTCTGGACCACCTTAGCGTCGGCATCGGTGATTTTTCCATCCTGGTCGGCATCGGCATAGATGTATTTCGTTTTCCAGTCTTTGATATCATCCGATACGATCTTCTCGATGATCCTCTTGTCCTTCTCATCGATGACATCATCGCCGTTGGCGTTTCCGTAGATGGTGACGCGGATGCCATCTGTGTTGTAGGACATGTCTGTATTGTCCTTCGTCATGATGACCAGTGCTGCAGCGGAAACCGCTATCAGAGCAACTACGGTCATTATGGCGATCACGATTTTCTTATCCATTGTGTTCACTCGGATATATTATCCAATAACGTAACCTTTGGTGCTTCTTATTTAACTATTATACTGAAATCCCAATAATGGTTCTGTTTTTATCATAGGATTGCATTTATCCTTTGAGAGAATGGAGATCAGGGTCTACAACGATTTCATCAGCACCCCTGTGAACAAAGGGCGTGTATACGAGATGAAGCTCGATGACGGCTTCGCGAAGGTCACCAATTTCATTTTCGAGAAGTATGGGTTTGTCATCAACTACTATGACATGGATACATTGTATTTCACTAACCAGGACAGGGTAGGGGAGATGGATTATGTCATGATTAACACGACTCTTATCGGGAGATTCGTCTGCAGATTCGATGAGTCCATGGTATCGAAGCTTCCGGGAACCGGTCTTATGCATCACCCTTCAGGAGTGAGGAACTACTCCTATCTCCCTTCCAAAAGATACATCGGTTTGGGAATCGGAATTGATTACAAGAATTTCAGAATGTTCGGTCATGATGCAGGCAAGGATGCACAGAATATCATAAAGGATATTGAGACCAAGTACAGGGTGGACAGTCCATCCTCATTCTATCTGAATGATGATGTCATGATAGAGCTGTATGCATTGCAATCAATTCTCGATGATTCTGAGACGATCGATGATGATAAGGTATCGATAATAGTATCCGATATAATCCGCAGGATGAACAGTGTTGAGGAAGTGAGATTCTAGGACGGATCAATGGAAACAGAACCCCATTCAGAAGACATTGTGTATAATCGTATCATGTCCGATCTCAGCACTGTTCCTCAGATCGATGAGATCTGCAGCGAACTCAGGATAGACAAATATGAGATAAGCAGACGTTTCAAGAAAACCTATGGGGAAACACCGTATTCGATGCAGAGGCATCACCGTCTACTCAAAGCAGGAAGCATTCTATTGCTAGGGGAGAGGAACATGGAGACAGTGGCTAAAGCCGTAGGTTACAATACGGAGAACAAGTTCGCTTCTGCCTTTAGGAAGGAGTTCGGTTTCAGACCGAAGCATTTCGACAGCGAATTCGGGAATCCGCTCACACAGAATCGGAACGCATGAGGATGTTTGGTCTGCCCTCGTGCTCGATAATATCGCATTCTACGTTGTACGCTTCTCTGATGTTATCGGCATTGATGACCTCGTCCGGTGTTCCGAATGCGAGGACTCTGCCGGGTTTAGTGAGTATCAGGATCTTATCGGCCATCTTGGAAGCAATGTTGACATCATGGCAGATCATCAGGACTAGTTTGTTCTCTGTTCTGCTGATGTGTTTCAGCAAAGATGTGACGAACATCTGTGCACGGATGTCCAGATTGGATGTGGGTTCGTCCAGTATAAGCACATCCGTACATTGGACCAGGCCTCTTGCTATCATGACCTTCTGGAATTGTCCTGCAGAAAGCTCGTTCACAGATTTGCCGGACATGGATTCCAGACCCATGATCGATATGGCCTTATCGATTATCTGAAGGTCATCGGAGCCGATCCTCCATCCCATATGGTTGTACCTCCCCATGGAGACAGTCTCGAACACGGACATGGAATTCTGGGATGAGATGGTCTGTACATACCCTATCCTCTCTGCTAATTCCTTCCTTGTCATCTCCTGTACGTCCCTTCCGTCAAGCATAACGCTTCCCTTCATGGGGCGGATGAGATTGTCTATGCATCTTATCAGAGTGGATTTACCGACACCGTTCGGACCGATGATGCATATCAGACCATCGTCAGAATTGAACTGAAGATCGATGTCCTCCAATACAGGGTGGGATTCGTCGTATCCGCAGGTCAGGGAATCTATGTCTACCCTCATGATATCACCATGATGATTTCTTGGTCCTCACGATTAAGTACAGGAACAGAGGCGCTCCGAGGAAAGCTGTGATTATTCCAACCTGGAGCTCATACGGCTGGAATGCAACCTTGCCGATCGTATCCGCAGCGACCACGATCAAAGCACCCATGATTGCGGATGCGATGAGCAGATACCTATTGTCGGAACCAATGAAAATCCTGCAGATGTGGGGTGCCACCAGGCCTATGAAACCTATCAGACCTGTGAAGCTCACCAGCACAGCTGTCATCACAGTCACCAATATGAGGCAGATGTTACGAAGGGTGGACACGTTTACACCCATGGATTTGGCATAGTCCTCTCCGGCGGAGAGTAGGTTGATGCGAGATGTCAGCGATTGAAGGACCAAACTGCATAGGAATATGGCTCCGAACACAATCAGAATATCGTTCCAGCTGCAGGAGCTTATCGAACCCAGCTGCCAGGCATACAGGGCCGCCAGATCGTTAGGGTCCGCCATGATCTTGAATATGGCCGACACGGCATTGAACAGATACATCATGGCTATTCCGGACATGACCATGACCAGGGGAGATCCGCCTTTGAATCTGGAGATCAGGAGGATCACAAGGGTGGGGATTAATGAGAATACGAAGGCATTAAACATGATTGCATAGGTCCCGGACGCCAGGGTCAGTCCGACGATGAACGCCAAAGTAGCACCGAATCCTGCGCCTGCGGATATTCCAGTTGTATACGAGTCGGCAAGATTGTTGTTCAGTATGCTTTGCATCACACAGCCGCCGATGGCAAGTCCGGCTCCTGTAAGAGCACCCATCAGTCCTCTGGGAAGGCGCCCTTCCCATACGAAGTAATCGTCTATGGGGTCCCGGACGTTCCCCATGATGTGGTCTATCACTATCTGGATGGAGTTGAAGAATCCGATATTTACGGGACCGAAACCCACTGCACAGATGATAGATATCAGCAGCAATGCTGTGCATACTATCAGGAAGATCACTTTAGTTCTCACAGAACGGGCATATCCTTCCTTGACAGCCTCCTTTCTGCTATCGTCTAGCGGCTGAGTCCATATCTCAATCGCTTCGTTCACCGTGATCTCTTTCGAAGGCGGATCGGTCAATCATCTTCACCAGCGGTTTTTCCGCAGTTCTGTGTATTTATTCTTTGGATTAATTATACAATAACGGTTCCGTTTTTCTGTTTCTATCGAATAGAAAAGAGTCCAAAATTGAATTTTTAGGCATAACTAAATTATACTCATTATGCGACCTTCCCTCAGAATTTGCTACCAAAGGGTCTAGAATGACCCATTACGGATGCGTTCGGAAGCTATGTTCGCATATCGCATAAGATGAAAAAGAAGAAAGGTAAGCAAAAACGGAGGACCTAAAATGGTTAGGGAAAAGAAGACGAGCCGGATGGCAGAATTCGAAAAGTATGCCGAAGGCAGGCATCACTTCGTCGTTATCGCCATGATTGGAGCGGCCGCCTCAGCAATACTATCGGTTGTGCCATTTTACTATATTTGGCTTATAATAAACGAAGCATTGGGAGATTGCGATACCGATATGATGATCGGCTATGGCTGGATGGCATTAATTTTTGCTCTGCTGTCTTTGTTGGTATACATCGCAGCTCTAATGATGTCGCATCTCGCGGCATTCCGCATTTCAAAGAATCTAAAAAAGACGATGATAACACATGTCATGACGCTGTCGCCCGGAGCGCTGGACGAAGAAGGCAGCGGAAAAGTCAGGAGGATCATCCAGGATTCGGTCGAATCCACACATACATACATAGCTCATAACCAGCCTGATCTGGCATCGACATTCGCATTGCCTGTGGCAATCATAGCCCTTCTGCTGATATTCGATTGGAGGTTCGCGCTGGCATCATTGATCCCGGTGGTACTGGGAATCTATATGGCCGTAGGCATGCTCGGAAGAGAGAAGCTGAAGGAGAGCACTATTCAATGGCAGAACGCCATGGAGGATGTGAACAACAAAGCTGTGGAATTCGTGCGCGGAATCTCTGTGGTGAAAGTATTCCAGCAGACTGTTGATTCTTTCCAGAGCCTAAAGGGTTCCATCGATAGGTATTCGGATTTCTGCCAGGACTACACGAAGATGGCACGCCCGCATATGTCGGGAATGTTTACTCTTATCAATAGCTGTGGTGCATTCATCATTGCTATGGCGGTGGTCATCATCGAGTTCTTCGATAACGGCACGGTAAGCAACGATTTGATCGTCAATGTGATCTTCTATCTCACATTCACGCCGATCATCAGTGTACTCATGATGAGGATACTGTCCCTATCTGATCAGACGTACAAGGTGGATGATGCAATCGCCCGTGTCAACAATCTCCTATCGCTCAAGCCTCTGGAAGAACCGGCGGTTCCTGAGAAAACGGAGGAGTACACTATCTCGTTCAAGAATGTGAGATTCGCTTATTCGGAGGAGGCGGTACCGGCAGTTGACGGTGTCACTCTGGAGATGAAGCAGGGTACTGTGACAGCATTAGTAGGTCCATCTGGAAGCGGAAAATCTACGATGGCGGGTCTGGCCGCTAGATTCTGGGATCCGCAGGAAGGAACAATCCTTATCGGCGGCAAGGATCTGAAGAATATCGGAAGTAAGAACATACGCAGTTTCGAGAGCTATGTCTTCCAGAATAATCATTTGATTAAAGGCACCCTTCTAGATAACGTTCGTCTGGGCAAACCGGACGCAACCCAGGAGGAGGTAACCGAGGCACTTAGGCAGGCGCAGTGCGATGATATCGTCGGAAAGATGCCTCAAGGTCTCGATACGTTAATCGGTCCGGGAGGCGTGTACTTGTCCGGAGGGGAGGTTCAGAGAGTTTCCATCGCCAGAGCAATCCTCAGGAATGCTCCGATAGTCATATTGGACGAGGCCACTGCATTCGCAGACCCTGAGAATGAGCATTTGATCCAGAAGGCGTTCGAGGAGTTGGCTAAAGGACGTACTGTTCTGTTGATTGCCCACCGCCTGACCACAGTCCGCAATGCTGATCTGATCTATGTGATGGATCACGGAAGGATAATCGAATCCGGAAAGCATGACGAGCTTGTATCCAGATCAGGAAAGTACTGTTCGATGTGGGAGGATTACCAGAAAGCATTATCATGGAAGGTCAAGGGGGCGTCTGCATGAGCATCTCCGAATCGATGAAGAAGAAGTTCGGTCTTTCCGATAAGCAGTGGGCCAATCTGAGAGGAGCATCGATATCCGCAATCATCACTGATTTCGTCCTGATGATTCCGATGATGGTCACGATTATGTTCGTTGCCGATCTGATCGGTGACAATGAGTACGATTTTAATCTGGATCCATGGATATACGTGGGTCTCGGCGTACTATTGATAGTCGTGCTGTTCATTGTCTATTCATATGAGTACAACAGATGTTTCGCTTATACCTACAAAGAGAGCAAGAACGTCCGTATCTCGATGGCAGAGAAGATGGGTAAGGCCCCTTTATCGTTCTTCGCCAAGAAGGATCCTACGGATCTGACCGTTCGTATGATGGGGGATGTCACCATGCAAGAGAGTGCTCTTTCGCATTGGATGCCGGCTCTGATTGCATCGCTGATCTTCACCCCTATTATCGCAATCATGATCTTGGTATGGTCGCCGCTTATCGGAATCGCGATGATCTGGCCGATCCCGGTGGCACTAGCTATAGTTGCTCTATCATCCAAGGTACAGAAGAGACAGAACAGGATCAAGTTCGACAGGGTGGAGAAGGTCACGGAGATGATCCAGGAATCCATTGAGTGCTCGGAGGATCTGAAGGCAAACGATGCACAGGATAGCTATCTGAGGAATCTCAACAAGGAGCTGGATTTGGTAGAGGGTTCGGAAATCAGGTGCGAATTGACCACAGCACTCTTCGTCGTAGGTGCGCAGGCTGTATTGAAATTCGGAATCGCAACCACCGCCATAGTGGGGACAATCCTGGTGGCTGATGGTACCTTGCCCATCATAACACTCATCATTGCATTGATAATGGCGGGTCGTATCTACGATCCCATCAACATCGCCCTTCAGAATTTGGCAGCCATCCTCATCGCAGAGGATCATTGCGACCGTATCCAGGAGATAAACGAACTGGAGCAGCAGACAGGAATAAAGGATTTCAGTCCGAAGAACTACGATATCGAGTTCAGGAACGTCAGATTCTCCTATGACAATGAGAGGAATGTGCTCGATGATGTATCCTTCGTGGCTAAACAGGGCGAGGTAACTGCTCTTGTCGGTCCGTCCGGAGGAGGAAAATCCACTGTGGCTAGACTTGCTACCAGGTTCTGGGATATCGATAAGGGACAGATCACACTGGGGGGCATCGATATTGCAACCGTTGATCCGGAGGCTCTGATGTCCAAATATTCGATAGTGTTCCAAGATGTCGTCTTGTTCAACACTACTGTGTTGGATAACATCCGTATCGGTAAGAAGGGAGCTTCGGACGAAGAGGTCCTGGCAGCTGCGAAAGCAGCCATGTGTGATGAGTTCGTATCGAATCTGCCTGAAGGATACTATACTGTCATCGGAGAGAACGGTGGTAAGCTGTCCGGAGGGGAGAGGCAGAGGATCTCCATCGCCAGAGCAATCCTGAAGGATGCACCCATCATCATAATGGATGAGGCGACCGCATCCTTGGATACCGAATCAGAGAGCAGGGTTCAGGAGGCGTTATCCAGATTGGTGTCGGATAAGACGGTCATAATCATAGCTCACCGCATGAGGACTGTCGAGAACGCAGACAGAATCGTCGTTCTTTCCGGAGGAAAGGTCGCAGAGGAAGGTTCGCCCTCTGAACTAAAAGATTCTGATGGAATCTTCTCCAGGATGGTGGATCTACAGACAAACAGCGGTTCCTGGAGCCTTTAAACCACTTATGGCCGGCCCTTTGGCCGGTCATTTTCTTAGAATGGCACGGTGCGATTATTCACACCCTTCCGAGGTTGCCCTATCTTTCATGCTCTTAACCGACAGCGTCAGGATCGCTCCAAGGATCGCCATGACAATGCATACTCCGCAGCAGAAGCGGAATCCGTCGCCCAGTCCGTCGCTGATCGCGATGTCCACGAATATGTCGAACACGGATACTCCCAGCGATGCTCCCAGGAAGGAGATCATGGTTCCGAAGGTAGCGGCCTCATCCTTGAGCGGGCCGGGCATATGCCTGATCAGTCTGACGTAATGGGCGGTCTCGAATATCGCATAGGCGGATCCTATCGTCAGCAGCGTCAGTACGAGCATTATGGGCCCCCAGCTTTCCTCCATGAATATGAAAAGGAGGCTGAACACCACAGATAAAATGCATCCTGCAACCAGTATGTTCCTGCTTCCTTTGGTCTCGCAGATCCTTCCGACGGGAATGGAGATGAAGACCACTGACACGGAGATGATGGCGAAATAGACTCCGGATTCGAAGACGCTCATGTTCCATCCGACCTCCAGATAGTACGGGATCAGGAACAGCATTCCCTCTATGAGCATGACGGCCAGAAGCATGGAGGTGGCCAGTCTCCTGAATTCCTTGTTCGCTATGATGGAATGGCTGATGATCCCGTTGTCCCCGTGCTTCCTTATGTGGAGCACCAGAAGGCAGCTGCTCACTACGCAAACTATGGCATAAACGATGACGATGGATCCCCCGTCGACCACATCCTCGAAGAACATCAGCATGGATACGATGGATGCGACCGAGAGCAGCATCCCTTTGATATCGAAGTTGGACCTCTTCTTCTCTGAACTCCCCGGGACGTACTTGATCGAAAGGATAAGGGCGATGATACATATGGGCACATTAACCAGGAAGATGTACTGCCATCCCAACGAACCTGTGAGCCATCCGCCCAGGATAGGTGCGATGATCATTGAGGCTCCGGCTCCGGTGAGCATCGCTCCGGTCACACGTCCCTGCATGTCCTCCGGGAACATAGTGACGATCATGATGGGCAGTGTCGCTGCGCATAGAACCGCGCCGATTCCCTCTACGACCCTGAACGCTATGAGCACCCAGTAGTTGAAATCTGAGAAGAAGCACATCACCGTTCCGACGATGAATATGCTGAGACCGATGATCAGCATGTTCCTGGCATGCCCGTACTTGGCCAGCTTTGAAAGGGGGATCAGCATGGCACAGAGAATCAAATCGTAACCCATCACAAGCCATGATCCGTCCGAGACCCCCAGCTGGAAGAACGCGGAGACATTCGGACCAGCTATGAATATGATAGTGGAATCCAGATAGTCCATGAATGTGACCAGGCATATGATCAGGATGAGCGGAAGGTAGCGATTCATCGCTTTCGAAATCCCCGTAGGATGTCAGAATATGCGAGATATTAACGGTTTCTGGATTAACTGCCTCTATGACAGGCCATTCAGATTCCTGTATTTTCCACTATGAAAGCCAAAAACAGTGATATCGGTGACAAAAGCAATGATTGTGTGGAGAAGTGGTGGGCCCTACCGGGTTCGAACCAGTGACCACTCGGTTATGAGCCGAGCGCTCTACCTGACTAAGCTAAGAGCCCATCATCCGTCCTAAAACCGATTATATTTAATAAATTATCGAAAGCGTGTGTATCACAATATTATATCCTGATTCAGTTACGGAAGTATGGAGAAGTCCATAGTGGATGCGATCATTGAACACAGCGGGGACAAGATCCCGAAAAAGACGCTGATCCTGTACACAATCTGCCTGATCCTGGCAGTATCTATCGCCATAGTAGATTTGGTTGTAGGGAGGATAGATCAGCTTCTGTTATCCGTTCCGATCGCAATCATGCTTCTCGTCGCAATCATAGCCGACCGTGAGGTGGCCCATATCCCGCCCATGCTCATCATATTGATGATGATCGCTCTCGTGATGGTTATAATCTCGAGCGAGTTCAAAGACGAGCACATTATTATCAACAGGGTCTCGAGCCTTCTCACCGGAGTGTGCCTCATGCTCATGGGTCTGGTGGTAGTGTATGCCATGCTGCACTCTTCCCCGGAGAAGGAGCAGGACCATAAGAGGTTCATCTACGTCTCGTCATTCTCCATCGCTATGACCGTCCTTTTGATAATGTTCGTCGTCGAGAGCGTTTACTATCATACGAGGGAATACGCAGGATTCGAGCTCTGGGTGATGACCCAGTATGTCATATATGCGATGGTCGGGGCACTGGTCACCGCCATCTTCTGCGAGTTCGGACTGGACTCCTATATCATCAGGAGCAATCTCAACAGGACTTTAGAGGTGTACAAGAACAGCGAATACTCCAACGAGCTCGCCAAACAGGAGGCGCTGGAGATCATACAGTCAGGAGAATCCGAGAAGCTGGAGTTCAAATCGACAATCACCACCAATATCAGGACGGGAGAGAACGACAAGAGGATGGAGAAGGCTGTCCTGAAGACCATAGTGGCCTTCCTCAACACTTCCGGCGGCATCCTGATGATAGGGGTCTCCGACGACGGTTCGATATACGGCGTCGATGAGAACGTGTTCGACAGCAGGGACAAGATGAATCTTCATCTGACACATATGATCTCGTCCAAGATCGGAGATGAGTTCTTCCCGTACATCTCGTTCAGGAACATCGACATGGAGGAGGGCAAATCCATCATCCGCGTCGACTGCTTCAAGTGCAAGAAGCCGGTCTTCGTCAAGGAAGGCAAGACAGAGGAGTTCTATGTCCGTTCCGGACCTTCCAGCGTGGAGCTCACCGGTTCCAACCTTGTCAATTACGTGAAGAACAAGTCCAGCAAGGAGCGTCAGTCCATGGTCCGCGGAATCAGGGCGACCATAGAGGATGACTGACGATTCCCCAGTAATATAATTAAGGGGGAGCTATTATCTTCTCCCCATGATAGTAATTGGCGGGTCTACATCCGAGATTCTGGCGAAGCAGATCGCAGAGGAGCTCGGCTGCAGATACATTCAGGCAGGTACGAGGAAATTCCCCGACGGGGAAGTGTACACAAGGGTCGAGAGCGAGGATTTCAACGATGACGTCGTCATCGTACAGAACACGTTCCCGGACGACAAGCTCGTAGAGATGTTTCTTCTCCAGGACATCGTCAAGGGCCTGAAGGCCAAGAAGGTCACATTGGTGATCCCCTATTTCGGATACGCAAGGCAGGACAGGCTGTTCAACCCCGGAGAGCCCGCATCGGCCATCCTCATGTGCAAACTGCTGGACTCCCTCGCTTGCGACCACGTGATCACCATCGATATCCACAAGGAGGCCGTTCTGGACGCGTTCACATGCAAGCACACCGACCTCAAGGCGGCACCCGTCATCGCCGACTACTTCAAGGACAAGGGCATTGACCTGGTCCTTTCGCCCGACATCGGGGCGGCCAACCGTGCCAAGGACGTCGGAGAGAGGATGGGAAAGCCCTACGACCATCTCAACAAGACCCGTCTGTCCGGAACCGAGGTCAAGATCGCCCCGGCACACATGGACTGCAAGGGCAAGAACATCCTCATCGTGGACGACATGATCTCCACCGGCGGTACCATCATGACCGCTGCACAGGCACTCAGGGATGCTGGCGCCAAGAGCGTCTCCGTGGCCTGCACACACGGTGTTTTCGTGAACAATGCTATCGAGAAGCTCACCCACAGCGCACTGGACAAGGTGCTCTGCTGCAACACGCTGGAGAGCTCACAGTCGGACATCTCAGTGGCCAAGCTCGTCGCCGACGGAATCAGGAAGGGATGAACGTGACCAACAAGGAAGACAATTTCGCAGAGTGGTATCTGGACATCGTAGAGAAGGCCGGCCTTTCCGACAAGAGGTATCCCATCAAGGGAATGAACGTATGGACCCCCTACGGATGGAGGATCATGAGGCAGATCGACTCGTTCATACGCGAGGAGTTCGACGCCACGAATCACGACGAGGTATGCTTCCCTCTGCTGATCCCTGAGAGTCAGTTCGCCAAGGAGAAGGAGCACATCAAGGGATTCGACAGCGAGGTCTACTGGGTCACCCACGCGGGACTGGACGAGCTCGACGAGAGGTTGGTCGTCAGGCCCACATCCGAGACCGCCATGTACCCTATGTTCGCCCTTTGGATAAGGTCGCACCAGGACCTTCCCCTCAAGACATACCAGATCGTCAACACCTTCCGCTACGAGACGAAGCAGACCAGGCCCTTCATAAGGGTCCGTGAGATCCACTTCTTCGAGTCGCATACCTGCCACACCGATTACGACGATGCACAGAAGCAGGTGGACGAGGACATCGAGATCCTCGCCAGGATAGCCAAGAAGATCTGTCTCCCCTACACTCTCCTCGTACGTACCGAGTGGGACAAGTTCCCCGGAGCGTACTACACAGTGGGTATCGACACGTCGATGCCCAACGGAAGGACCCTCCAGATGGGTTCCATCCATCATTACAAGACCAACTTCTCCGAGCCCTACGAGATCACCTACGAGGACAAGGACGGAGAGCACAAGTTCGTGCACCAGACCACCTACGGAATGTCCGAGAGGCTGGTCGGGGCGCTCATCGGAGTCCATGGGGACGACCAGGGACTCATCATGCCCCCGGGAATCGCACCCTTCCAGATCGTTCTGATCCCCATCTTCAAGAAGGACAACCAGGGACTGGTCATGGCATCGGTGAAGGAGATCGAGAAGGTCCTGACCAACGCTGGCTTCAGGGTGAAGCTGGACGACCGTGACGACCGTCCCGGTGCGAAGTACTACGAGTGGGAGATGAAGGGTGTGCCCCTCAGGCTCGAGCTCGGAGGACGCGATATCGAGAACAACGTCGTATCGTTCTTCAGAAGGGATTCCGCAGAGAAGGGAACCATCGCCATCGAGAACCTCGTTCCTGGAGTCAAGATGCTCCTCGACGACATCTCCGAATGCATGTTCAACAAGGCCAACGAGATCCAGAAGCAGCGCACGGTCGACATCGACTCGCTTGAGAACATTCCCGAGGACAAGATCCTCAGGTTCGGATGGTGTGGCTGCGACGAGTGCGGCCACAAGTTCGAGGACACGACCGGGTTCAAGATCCTGGGAAGGCCCTACTTCAAAGAGGAGTTCAAGGGCAAGTGCATAATGTGCGGCAAGGACGTCGACGCTCCTGCCTACGCAGCCCACACGATGTGATCCCATGCCGTTCAGCGAAGGCGAGCTGGTATTCCTTGAGGATAGCTCAGGAAAGAGAGTTTGGCTCAACATATCGTTCGAAATGATGAAGGTCAAGTCGCTTGGTGCGATAGACGGTTCCAGGTTCAGGGAACTGGAGGAAGGGGACAAGTTCACGATCGCCGGACACGAATACACCGTCTTCAGGCCGGGTGTCCTGGATCTGATGTCATCACTGGACAGGGGTACGCAGATCATCACCCCCAAGGATGCAGCCACCATCCTGATGCACTGCGATGTCAAGGCAGGATCCAAGGTAATAGAGGTCGGGGCCGGTTCCGGAGCGTTCACCACCGCTCTTCTGAGCGCTGTGGCCCCCACGGGACAGGTCCTGACATTGGAATTCAAGGAGGAGAATGCCCAGCGTGCTCTCAGGAATGTCTCCAGAGTCGGATTGGACAAGTATTGGTCATACCAGATAGGCGATGCAAGGGATATGCAGGTGGATGCTGATTGGATGGCTGATGCCCTTACGATGGATATGCCGGACCCATGGCTGGCACTGTCGAATCTGGAGAAACATCTCCGTTCCGGAGGACGGCTCTGTGCATACGTTCCGAATATGAATCAGGCCGAATCCATAGTCAATGCCCTAAGGGAGCACGGCTATGCCAACGTCTATGCGTTGGAGAATCTGCAGCGCGGATTGGAGGTCCATCCTGGGGGAGTCAGGCCCTCATTCGAGATGCTCGGACACACAGGATACCTCATTTTCGCAAGAAAGACCAGATGATTTGGTATTCATAATTGGTCTAACGTTGTCTTACCTTTTTATACAAGGTGCAAATAGCCTCTGCCGAAGGAAAAGTTATGGCAGTTGAGCAGATTACGTACAAGAATATCGACCCTAAGGTCAGAAAGATGATCATGCTGGGATTGATCCTAGCGATGCTCATTGCCTGTTTTGACGGAACGATCGTGGGTACATGCGGACCCATCATCGTCCAGGATCTCCAAGGAACCGCGCTCTATTCATGGATGATAACCATCTACCTGTTATGTGAGACGGTCATGATCCCGATAGCCGGAAAGCTGTCGGATCTCTACGGCAGAAAGCCTCTTTTCCTCGTCGGACTCGGCCTTTTCGTAGGCGGTTCGGTCGTTGCCGGAATGTCCACAAGCATGGAGATGTTCATCATCTGCCGTGCAGTCCAGGGTCTGGGGGGAGGAATACTCATCCCCGTCGCCACTTCCGCTGTGGCTGACCTTTACTCCCCCATGGAGAGGGGAAAGATGCAGGGTCTTCTCGGAGCCGTCTTCGGAATCGGAAGCGGAATCGGCCCCTTGATCGGCGGATACATCACCGAATACTTCTCTTGGCACTGGGTATTCTACATGAACGTCCCGCTGGCGATCATCGCCCTCGTATTGACACTCAAGAAGTTCCCAACGCCCGAGCTCATCGAGAGGCCGATCATCGATTACATGGGAATTGCTGTACTCTCTTTGTTCCTGGTGGATATCCTCCTGCTGTTCCAGTGGGGAGGCACCGATTTCGATTGGGTCAGCCCCGAATCCATGGGAATGTCAGCATTGGCGATCATTCTCCTGACGATCTTCGTATTCATCGAGAAGCGTGCAAAGGAGCCGATCCTGGCCCCGCATCTGATCCGCAACAAAGTGGTCGTTCTAGCATCCATATACATGTTCATCTTCGGATTGGGAATGATGGGAGCTATGACCTACTCGTCGATGTTCGCTGTGACCATCCTTATGGAAGGAGATACGCTGAAAGCAGCAGAATACTCGTTAGCGATGGTCTTCGGAATGATGATAACCGCCACCCTCAGCGGACGTTTCCTCAACAGGACCGGTTACAGGATTTGGCTGATAGCAGGTCCGTTGATCACCGCTGCCTCGATGTACATGATGTCGCGTCTGACGATGGATTCCACCCTGACCTACTACGCACTGTGCCTGTTCCTGCTGGGAGTCGGACTCGGATGCATGATGGGAGTGGTCATGACGGCAGTTCAGAACAGTTCGTCCATCGAGGAGATGGGAATGACGACCTCGGCCGTTAACGTTATCCGTTCCATCGGAGCCACCATCGGTACCGCGGTATTCGCTGTCCTTATCAACAACAAGATCACGGATGAGCTCAGGTCCAATCTGACCCAAGAAGTGTTTGATAATGTAAGTCACAGTACCGGAGTTTTGGATGATCTGAATTATGCAGCGGCCATGGTACAACAGGGCATCACAGATTTCCCATTCCCGCAGATAGTCAGTGAGGCATACGAGATTATGCTGTCCTTCGCGAACAGCGTGGATTTCGCTTTCCTCTGCGGAGTGTTCGTCATCCTCACGCAGGTCATCATCGGTATCCTCTTCAAAGTGAAGATCGCCGACCAGATCTCCGAGGCAGAGCCTGAGGCTCAGCCTGAGAACAAAGAGGAAGAGAGCTGATCCCAGCTCTTTTCCACACTTTTTATGAAAGTTGACTTGTCAACTATAAATATCAGTTGATTAGTCAACTTCTTATGGAGAACAAGGTCGAGCACGCGTGCGGACCCCGCATGGTCAAATCATATCTCGATAAGGTGACCACGCCTGAATTCGAGAAGATGGGTATCACGCCGTCCATGGGGATGGTCCTGAGGGTCGTGCGCCGTCATGAAGGAGCATCCATGAAGGATGTGTCCGAGACTCTTATGATCGATAAGGCCATGGTGACACGCATGGTCCTGAAGCTTCTGGACATGAAGCTACTGGAGAATACAGCAAGCGGTCATGCATACAGCCTCGTACTCACCGAGGAGGGGATGAAGGCAGCGGTCAGGTCCAAGGAGATACTTGACAATGCCTGGCAGGAGCTGCTTATAGACATCACTCCTGAGGAGAGGGAAGTGTTCGATGCCGTTCTGATGAAGATCTCCGATAGGATTAGGAGGTCTTTGCAATGATCTTCAAGTATTTCAGGAGGATCGACTGGATCCTCATAGCCGTCACGGTCGTTCTGGTTTATTTCCAGGTATTGCTAGAATTAGAGATCCCCGGATACATGAGCAAGATCACACTCATCATGACGACCGGAGGTACCGCGGATGATGTCCTGAGCGAAGGAATCCCGATGCTGGCATGCGCGTTCGGCAGCCTTCTGACGGCCATAGTCGCAGTAGGGATATCCGCATATGTCGGTACCAATCTTGGAAAGACCCTGCGCCAGAGGCAGTTCGACCAGGTGGAGAAGTACTCCGAGGAGGAGATCAACAAGTTCTCCATCTACAGTCTGATAACCCGTTCCACCAACGATGTGGTGCAGATTCAGAACGCGTTCATCATCGGACTCATGATATTCATCAGAGCGCCTCTGATGGCGGTAATGGCGCTGATGAAGATATCCACGAAGAACATAGAATGGACCACTGCCACCGTAGTTGCGGTCATCGCAGTCGTGGCGTGCATCCTGATAATCATGTGGTACACGTTCTCCAGATTCAAGAAGATCCAGTGGCTGAACGACGACGTCAACCGTGTCACCAAGGAGAGTCTCACCGGTCTTCGCGTGGTTCACGCATACAACGCTGAGAGCTTCCAGGAAGCACGTTTCAAAGAGGCCAACAAGAAGCTGACAGACACCCATCTGGAGATCACGAGGGCATTGGCCTTCATGCCGGCCACCATGACGGCGGTCATGAGCATCCTCGGTCTGTCGATATACTGGATCGGAGCGATAATCATCGATTCCACCATGGGCCCAGAGAGGCTCATCCAGTTCTCAGACATGATAGTCTTCTCGTCATACGCCATGCAGGTCATAATGTCGTTCATGATGCTGATCATCGTGTTCATGGTCCTGCCCCGTGCCACCGTCGCATCCAAGCGTATCCAGGAAGTCATCGATACCGAGCCCACGATAACGGACGGGCCGTCATCTGTTGACAGCGATGCAGGGGAGATAGAGTTCAGGAACGTCTCCTTCACATATCCCGGCGGATCGGACCATACCATCAGAGACATATCATTCAAGATAGCAAAGGGGGAGACCCTGGCCATCATAGGTTCCACCGGAAGCGGGAAGAGCACCTTGGTGAAGCTCATCCCCCGTTTCTACGACGTCACAGAGGGAGAGGTCCTGGTAGACGGAGTGGATGTGAGGCAGTACGATCTGGATTCCCTGCACAGGAAGGTCGGATACGTGCCTCAGAAGCCTCTGATGTTTAACGATACCATCGCGGCCAACATCAACTACGGCGATACCGAATCGGAACGCACCGAAGAGGATATCAAAAAGGCCGCGGACATCGCCCAGGCATCCGAGTTCATCAGCAGGACGGAGAAGGGATTCGACACCACGGTCACCGAAGGGGGTACAAATCTCTCCGGGGGCCAGAAGCAGCGTGTTTCCATAGCGCGTGCGGTGTGCAGGAAGCCTGAGTTCTACATATTCGACGATTCGTTCTCTGCCCTGGACTACAAGACGGACCGTGAGCTGAGGTCAAGGCTTCGTTCGGAGACGAAGGATGTGACCACGATAATCGTCGCCCAGAGGATCGGTACCATCATGGATGCCGATAAGATCCTTGTTCTGGATGACGGAAGGATGGCCGGACTGGGAAAGCACGACGAATTGCTGAAGGATTGCGAGGTCTACAGGCAGATCGCCCTTTCGCAGCTCACCGAGGAGGAGCTGGTAAGATGAGCGGCCGTACAGAATCCCGTCCCCGCGGACCCAGAGGCATGGGCGTACCGTCGGAGAAGCCCGGCAACTTCAAGCAGGCATGGGCGAGGCTGTTCAGCTACATGGGCCATTACAGGTATTGGGTGTATGTAGCAGTAGTGCTGGCTATTATCGGAACCATACTGTCGTTGCTCGGTCCCAATATGATCAGCGAGATCACTGACCTGATCAAAGAGGGGCTGACCGGCAATCCGATTGATCTGGAGAGGATCGGGTATCTCGGCCTCTTATTGGTGATAATGTACGCGACCAGCGCAGTCATCACTGCCATTCAGGGATACATAATGGCCAGCGTCTCGCAGAAGACCGCCGGATCTCTTCGTGACGACATTTCGGAGAAGATCGACCGCGTACCGCTGTCCTATTTCGACAATGCCAAGACCGGCGACCTGATGAGCCGCGTCACGAACGATGCGGATACGCTGGGCCAGGACATGAACCGCAGCATTAGCACGATGGTCTCATCTGTTACCCTGTTCTTCGGCTCGCTCATCATGATGGCCTGGACCAACATGATCATGATGCTTGTGGCAGTGGTCTCGACGCTCATCGGGCTGTTCCTGATGGCTATCATCATGAAATCTTCCCAGAAGTTCTTCGTCAGACAGCAGAACAACCTGGGTGCCATGAACGGACATGTGGCCGAGATCTACAACAACCACAGCATCGTGAAGTCATACAACGGCACCTCGAGGGCCAAACGCGAGTTCGACAGGATCAACTCGGACCTTCAGAAGAGCGGATTCATGGCCATGATGATGTCCGGAATGATGTTCCCTCTGATGGGATTCATAGGCAACCTCGGATACGTCGCGGTATGTGTGGCGGGAGCCATTATGGTCCTGGACGGAAGTATCACCATCGGAGTCATCGTGGCGTTCATGATCTACATCAGGCTGTTCACCCAGCCCCTGCAGCAGATGTCTCAGGGACTCACCGTCATGCAGTCCGTGGCAGCCGCAGCAGAGAGGGTATTCGGCTTCCTCGACGAGAAGGAACTCGAGGACGAATCACATAAGAGCCAGCACATCATTTCTAAGGGTCATGTGGAGTTCAGGGACGTCCACTTCGGATATCATCCCGACAAGGAGATAATCCACGGATTCTCGGCGGAAATACAGCCCGGACAGAAGGTCGCCATAGTCGGCCCCACGGGTGCCGGGAAGACCACCATCGTCAACCTGCTGATGAGGTTCTACGAGGTGGACAGCGGAGATATCCTGATCGATGGCGTTTCCACCAAGGATCTGACCAGGGAGAACGTCCACGAGCAGTTCTGCATGGTGCTCCAGGACACTTGGATCTTCGGAGGCACCATCAGGGACAACATCGTCTATTGCAGAGAGGGCGTCACCGACGAGGATCTGGAGGAAGTCTGCAAGGCTGTGGGCATACACCACTTCATCGAGACCCTTCCCAACGGTTACGACACCGAGCTCGGGGACGACGGACTGCTCTCTGCAGGCCAGAAGCAGCAGCTCACCATTGCCCGTGCCATGATCGACAAGTCCCCGATGCTCATCCTGGACGAGGCCACAAGCTCCGTCGACACCAGGACGGAGGTCATAATACAGGAAGCCATGGACAGATTGGCTGCCAACAGGACGTCCTTCGTCATCGCCCACAGGCTCTCCACGATCAAGAACGCCGACCTCATCCTCGTGATGAAGGAGGGAAGCATCATCGAGCAGGGCACCCATGAGCAGCTGTTAAATCAGGGAGGCTTCTATCAGGAGCTGTACGACAGTCAGTTCGAAGAGGCAGAAATCGACTGAAAACGGGCCTTCGGGCCTATTTTTACCTATATATGCGTATTAACGCGTGTTATAGGGTACCAATTGTTTTTATAATAGTACCTAATGCACCCGAATTACAAGCTTGAAAGCTATCCATAAGGGCCTGTAGCTCAGCTAGGTAGAGTACCTGACTTTTAATCAGGCTGTCAAGGGTTCGAATCCCTTCAGGCCCGCCAATGGACTTCATGAGAGATCGACGGCAGATCAAGTATGAGGAAAGGCACACACTTTTTCTCAA
>Ga0265301_10000648_pt1 | contig 48544 bp, 60 predicted proteins | sample AusTroGonzalo_MG_2_FD_193488 | JGI IMG/M metagenome (GOLD analysis project Ga0265301, IMG submission 193488) | Bovine rumen microbial communities from tropical cattle in Woodstock, Queensland, Australia - Gonzalo_04 | ecosystem: Host-associated > Mammals > Digestive system > Stomach > Rumen ...
GCGAAGAGCGTGTAGGCGGCGGCGGTGATGATGGTGTCAGTCATCATTCCGCCTCACTCATACAGAGGGCTGAGAATCTTCTCGAGGATGTACTGCATCGTCTCCTCGGTCAGGTTCAGCGTGAGGTCGATGGAGTCGTTGGTGACGTTTCCTTCGAGTTCCATGAGGTTGCCTTCCTCATCCTCGTCCGGCTCGGACACGGTGGTGATCTTGCGCGTGCCGGAGTAGTGTTCGAGCAGACGGTCGGTCAGCTTGATGGTCTTCTCATCCGCATCGGCGATGGCGAGCTTGATCTGGGGGTCTTTGGATTTGGCCATGATGGTCTCCTTTGTGTTGGTTTTGGTTAGGGTTGCGTTTGTTTTGGCGCGCTTGCGCTTGTTCTGGCATTCCGAGGCAAAATTTTTTCCGCCTCCTGCATGATGAGGTAACGGAGAAGATCGGAGTACGTGTTGCGTTTCGTTGCCTCCATAAGCTTCTCAATTACCCTCATTTCGTCCGGTTTGGCGAACAGTGAGATGTGCTTTGTTTTCTGCATGCATCCTCCATGTTTGGTTTGGGTTGGTGCGCGCTTGTTCTGTCATTTAATATGCCACTGTTCTCGCAAAAGTCAAGCTTTTTTCACGATTTTTTTTGATTTTTTCTGTTAGTGTGCTATCTTTTTATGGAAAACCCAACGAAAGGAGACCGCCATGACACTCGCAGAAACAGTAAAAGATGCCATTAAAAAGGAACACATGTCCGGTATGACTCAGCAACAAATAGCAGACCGGCACAATGTTTCGCGCTCCTACATTCAGAGCTTGCTGACTGGCAGATGCCCGTATGAGGGGATTACCATTGACTCCCTGCAGAAGATGTTCCCTAACGCAATCCTCGGTTTGAACGGAACAATCACCACGCGAGTTTGTTCAAGGGACAATGCTGTGAACTTGGTTCCGCCGTGGAAGTCAGCCGCGATATATCGGCAGGAAGCGGTAGCCGCCATCATCAAGCTCAATATCCCCGGCGACGCGATGAGGGAAGTGCTTTGGGCTCTGATGGACATCGAGGTCGAGGACGAGGCGTAAAAAAAAGAGCGGATGACATTGCCGTGCCGTCCGCTCAAAGCAGGGGTGCGTCTCCAAACGCGCTATGTTCCTGCAGACCAGAGTCAAAAAATGGATGCGCGTGGTGGAATCGAACCACCTCCGTTCGGAGTTTTCGAGGCTCCGACACCTGCAAGGTCATCGGTGTTTGCAACCACCTACCCCCGCCGCCTTCCCAGCCGGCTTCCAACGCGCCATAATTGTCAAAGAAAGTCGAGGGGAAACGCGGCGGAACTTCGAGTAAGCCGTCCCCTCGACAACCCCCAAAAAAGGAACCTAATAAAACGAGGCGGAACGGTTACCAGCCGTTGTGGTTGTTCCGTGAGGTTGGAACACCGCCTCGAACCCAACACGTGCATTCACACATGTAGGGAGACCGTTTATACAATAGCACGGCACTCCGTACAAGTCAAGGGAGGTTGGGTGTTTATCTGCGGAAATCTTAAACATTCGCAGAATGGGGTGCGTTTATCTGCGGAAAACATTCGTGTTGCAGTTGCATTGTGCGAAAATAGGGGGTATCTTATATCATACAACCGATCAACCAACGTGGTTGTACGAAAGGAGCTCCATGAAAGAGAATCTGTTTCCGCACAAGAAGCCGTTCCGCATGCCGTACAACTACAGGGGAGGGAGGAAGAGGCTCGCGAACGGGCTCGGCATCGGCGTGGGGTATCTCAGCGACATCCTGAACGGGAACCGCCGGGCATCCATGCGTGTTGCTCTTCTGCTCGAAACGTACTTCGCGCGCACGGGCGTGCCGATGAACAGATGGGACATCCTGCACGGCGTGAAGATCGGGATGCAGACTTTCGAGGACTACGTCAACCTCAAGTATAATCCGCCCCTCAAATGAGCGTGACGATATACAGTTCACGCGAGCTTGACAACATGGAGCTGAGGGAACAGAAGTTCTTCGTCGAGGGGATGCTGCCGGAGGGGCTGAGCTTCATCGCCGGACCGCCCAAGTTCGGCAAAACCTATCTCAACCTTCAGCTCGCAGTGAGCGTGGCTGCAGGGGAGGACTTCCTCGGTTTCCACGTGAACCCCTGCAACGTCCTCTACCTCTACCTCGAGGGGGATGCCGCCCAGGTCAAGCAGAGACTCCGCGACATCTACGGAGATCGGGAGCTTCCCGACAACCTCTACTTCGTGCATGAGATACCCTGCCTTTCCGCAGGGGGGATGTCCGATCTCTTTGGCATCGTCAAGGACTACGGCATCCGCCTGGTCATCATCGACACGTGGCAGTTGATACGCGACGAGGCGACACTGAGGGGGACGGCATACCAGCGGGAATACAACGAGCTGACCACGCTCCGCTCGGAACTCTACGGCAAGCTCGGCGTGTCCGTTCTGCTGACCCACCACACCAAGCAGGTGGTAGGGGGCAAGCACGTGGATGACCTGCACATGCTGAACGGTTCCTCGGCTCTCAGCGGATGCGCCGACGCCGTGCTTCTCATCACCGGAAGAAGAGGCGGTGACCGCTACTGGCTCTCCGCACACGGCAGGACGTTCGAGGACGTGGAGATCGCGATGGAGAGGACGGAGCCTATGGGGTGGAAGGTGGCTCCGATGGAAGGCACGGAGCTCCAGAAGAGACTGCGCGAGATACTGCGTCTCCGTCCGCAGGGGGTGACCGTGACGGATATCAAAGCCATGTTGCCGGAAGCCAAGGCGAACACCGTGTGGCAGCAGCTGAACCGATGGGCATCCGCAGGGAAGCTCGTCAAGGAAGGACGGGCGTACCGACTGCCATGAAACATAGGATAACAAGAACAGAGGGCTGTCAATTTTTCGACCCCTTTTCGATGCCCAAACCCATAAAATTGACAGAGTGTCGAGGGCGCGTGCGCGCGTGCGAAGAAGAATATATATATTCTTTAAAAGAGTTACTCTGTCAATCCTGTCAATCTGTCAATTTTTTCAAGATGGAGGCCAAACTTTTTATGGAGCGTTATCAAGTCATTCTGGCATTAGACCAGGCAACTACCACCGGGTACTGCGTCCTCGATCGGGACGGACGAATCCTTGACTCCGGCATCTGGAAACTTGCCGACCCCAAGAGGACGGGAGAGAGCAGGGGAATGCGCTACATCCGTTTCGAGCATCAGATCAACAGCACCATCGACAGATGGCAAGTCGGTCTCATCATCCACGAACAGACCCTTCTCCGAGGCGGAGCGGCAACCGAGATCGCCAACGGTCTCAAGGCCATCATACTCAAGACCGCAGCGGAACGGGAGATCGAGGTCTCATGCGTCCACACGTGCGAGCTTAAGAAATGGGCAACCGGCACCGGATCGGCAGACAAGGCGCGCATGGTACTGACGGCACGCGCATACATGACAGACCAGAACGCCAAATACGGAGCCTGCAAGCCGTCTCCTGTCGACGATAACGAAGCCGACGCAGTCTTGATAGGGTTATGGGCCGCGTCGAAATACGGTGCCTTTCCGGCTCCCGTCTTCGAGAAAAAGAAAAAGCCCTCCAGAAGGAAGGCTAAGAAAACGGACAAAGCGGAACAGCTTACTTTCCCCGGGCTCCTCGCTTAGTACACCATTCATCCGGCAGAAGCGTTGCGACCTCTTTCTTGATCATCTCGGCATGCTTCTCGACAGTGTCGACGAGGGCATGGTATCGCGCACAGTAACGTGCAGACGGCTTGAAGCGGTTCATGACAATCGTGATCGGAGCAGGCTTCACCCCGGTCAGCTCCGGGATGCACTTGAAGGCGGTAAACTTTTCCATGCGCTTGTAGTCCCATTCAAGAAGCTTCCTGCGATCCTCGACCGAAAGCTTGTTCAGTCTCTCGGCATACCGCTCGTATACGATACTGCGCTCCGCTTCTTCCTTCGTCTTGAAGACAACGGTATACACCATGATCTCGCTCCCCCTGCTCTTGGTCACGCCGAGAGGGGTTTCGTCCGGGACTGGGAATATCTCGTCTTCCAGGATAAGATCCGGTGATCTCTGTTTCTCTTTGTAGAGACGATAAGCGTATTTCATGTGTGTGGTCTCCGTGCTGGGTTGATGCTCTCAATGTGTCGGACCGTCTCTCCGATCCGACAACTTGAAGGTATCAGCCTTCTTTGGTGAGTTCCTGCAAGGCGTTCGCGAAGCAGAAGTGTTCGACACCGTTGGTCTTCAGTTTCTGCCCGTCCTGGAATCGGAGCGGGCACGTATCGCATTTGTTCACTGCACAGATATCATGCAGGTATTCAAATGCCGCATCGATTGTGTTTCTTTCCGCTGTATCCATTGTGTGGTCTCCTTTGGTTTGGGTAGGTTAATATATCACAGCTTTGTGATTTGTCAAATGAAAAAGTGTTCGGCGATGAACATGGCGCAGTGTTCGATCTCCCTGATCTCGAAGCTGTCTTCCGGCTCCTCGAGAATGCCTTCCGCGATCATCTCCCTGACCACGTTGGACACGGTCTCTCCGTGGCATGCGACTCTCCGCGCGATCTCGAGAGCGATCTGCTCCGGCATCATGTTGTTTTTCTTCATGGCTTGTCTTCCTTTCTTGGTTTGGGTTGAGGTTCTCAATGTAGGGGATCGTGACCGGTCCCCTAACTTGAAAGTCTCAGCCTTCCTTGCTGTGTCTCTCGATCTTGTCTTCGTCCCAGGCGCAGTCATCGAAGTCGCGTTCGTAGTTCTGCGCTTCCGCCTCTTCGACATAGTCCAGACCGAAGTCCGTCCAGCTTCCGTTGTCGATGAGGACCACGGCTTCGTCATCGTACTCTTCCAAAGCTGCGCGGAGCTCGCCGACAGTCATGGCTCCGTGGGTGCTTGTCGCGTTCATGTCCGGGTGGACATAGTGTCCTGTGCGGTTCAGTCTGATGTAGTTCATGCCGTTTTCCTTTCCTCGTTGTGATCCACGATATAGGTCTCTCCGTTGCACGTCATGCTGATGATTCCGCTGAAGAGGGCCTGCCGATAGCCGCTGACGGTCGCATCATAGAACTTGAAGCGGTCCTTCAGCAATGCCATGCGCTGAGTCTCTCCCACGCCTTTCGGCGCCATGGAGGGATCGCTCGGGTTGTGGACCCCCATCATCGCGAGCGCACGGCGCAACGTCCCGTCTTTTTTGATGAAGCTCACGGCGATGAAGCGCCCCCTGGGGAAGCTCTTGACGGTTTCAACGATCTCCGTTTCCTTGATTGTGTGTGTCATGTTTGTGTCTCCGTGTTGGGTTGGTTATGGTTCAGCGGACCGGCTTGCGGATGGTGTAGCCGTCATCCGTGCCGATGACTTCGCGTGTCGCGTGTTCCTCATAGGCTGCATCGACCTTTTCCCTGCATTCGGGATCATCGAAAGGATCATCGTTTTCGAACTTGGGGAAATGCTCCGCCGGAATGCTCCGCAGCGTGATTTTCTCGCCTTCGTCCTTAAGTGTGAAATAGACACCGCCTTCGATGCAGTCATATTCCGCGTTGACATGGGACGCTCCGAGCTCGAACCGACTGTAGACGTGGACCACAAAAGCGTCATCCGCATCCGGCGTTTTCTCCGTCTCCGCAACGATTGCGATCTCGTGCGCTTCCTCGTAGGCATCAAGCCAATCCAGGCACATGTCGACACCGAAGAAATGTGAGACGTCTTCATCGTACATCGTTTCAAGCTTCGCATACGCGCGCTTCATCTCTTCGACAGTGTCGAAGCTAAGCATGATGTTAATTCTGGTAAACATCGCTTTTTCCTTTCTTTGGGGTTTGGTTAAGGGGTCCTATGTATGGGACCACCGCAGCGATCCCATAACTAGGGTCTCTTAGCCTCTTAAACTGAGTTTCATGTCGTACAACTTGTCCCACATCGCACGGACACGGTCCCGCGTCACCTGCGCGTATTGGTCCCAGTCAGCGAGCTTCAAACGTCTCCGCGTTTCCTCATCGATCCACATCGCGCAGCATTCTTCTCTCTCGGCCTTCATCGCCGCCTGGATAAGGTCCGCCAATGCTTCAAAATCGTTTTCTGTCATGTCGTCACCTCTTGTTTTAGATCATCGCCTGAAAAGCGATCTCCTGCCATATCTTGATTTGTTCCGGCGTGGGCTCCGTTTCATCAATACCGGAATTCTCTTCATCCGGGTTGACTTCCTCGGTGTCGTCCCATTTGTTAAAATAGTTCTCATCGTCAAGGCCGTTGGAGTAGAACATTTTCACATCCTCTATTTGGTTATGTTATGAATTGCGGAGTGTTTTATTTTAGGCGGGGTCCCTTAGTCCGAGGGACCCCTTATTTGTTCCATTAGTGCTCATCGTTCCAGGTCGGTTCCCCATACGGACAGCCGTGCCCGGTCTCGCAGCACTTGTGACAGTCGCCATCGCAATGATGCATCCCGGCATACTGTTTCGGATCGTCTTTCTTAAGGCACGTTACGAACTCCGGGGCCCCGTGCGGGTTATCGATCTTGTCAACATTCAATTTGCTGTACATGATAACCAGATTGCCGGGCTTCTCATCATAGCGCGGATTAACAAGATCGAACATCTTCGTATAAGTGTAGAAATGCCATTCCGGGAACATGCGCGCGGTCTCATACATGCCCGTCAGATAGCGGTCGTCCTGGATCTCTCCGCTTACATGCCACCGGAAGAATCTAAACGGATTCCCGCCTTTTTCCGCCTCCGCGATCCGCTCCTGGATCATCCGGAAATACCCGTCAGGATCCGTCTTGTAAAGGACAGTATTGTCAGCCCAGGCCCGCAGCGCATCCGGCGAATAATTACACACGCGGATCGCATAGCAGTATTCGGAGCACTTGCTGCAATTGCCGCACGTCACAAGCGGCAGCGTGCTAACGTTCAACATTGCGCCGATCTTTTTGTTTTTTACGGACACATGCATGCGTTTCTGGGCGTTACGTATGGCGCGCTTAGCACGGCGCATGTAATTCTTGATGCCTTGTTTAGAGTTTCTCATGTTGGTCTCCCTGGTTATGGGTTATTGGTTATAGTGCATTGTCTTTAGAGCATGCATCTTGGAGGATGCACTATATAAACGCTCGGCGACCGTATAAATTCCGTATGAATCGCAAAAAATGCGAAAAAAGATTGTCATGTATGAATCGGAAAACATCGCATCATTGCGAAATTAAATTGCTTTAAACGCGTACGCATCCTATAATAATAGCGCAGGAAATAGGTTTGCATCCTGATAACATGAGTTCGCATGTGTGCGTATGTGCCACATGTGTGCCAGCGCGCATGAGATCCGGCTGCCTGGATGCAATCTATAAGACCGACCGAACCAGGACGCGAGCGCGATACATGCGCGGTATTGTGGATGACACGAGAGGGACCAAGGTATGGCTAAAAACGAATTGATGGGGGTGGCCCCCCAAAACCTCGCGACAGACGCGCAGGGGGTGTCCCTCACACCTCCACAGCTTGCTTTTTTTGAAGCTCTGCTTGACATGATGAAGCATCTTGGTGAGCGTGGCTATCAGAAGAAGGGGAAGTTAGGCGAGGACAATTTCGGGAAGATGTACATATTGCCTGCCAAGGGGTATGCCCAGAAGGAGAAGGTGCAGAACCTGTATAATCTTGGTTCGGAGATCGGGTTAAGTGAGAAAGAGGTGGATTACATTCAGGAGTGGGTATTGAACAAGGGTATCCACTGGCTGACTGCGGAGAAGGCGGGGTTAGGCGAGGGTATGGAAGCTCGGCTGGCGTTTCGGAATCCGGTTGTAAGGACGATGATCAACTATGCTTCGGAGAGGGGTATGTGTGTCGGTACGGTGGCTTCGAAGGACGAGGTAGCCGATTACTATACTCAGAGGATGAGGAGTTTCAGTCTTCCGCAGGTATTGAGGGACAGGGCGGCTGAGGGGCTGTCGAAGTTAATGGGGTATTACCCGAAGGAAGGGGCAGGGGGAGGACAGACGGTGAATGTCCAGATCAACTGTGTGAATCCCTACGGGACTCCGGTGGATGCGGAGGTGACGGATGAGAACTGAGACTGTGAATGTGAAGTTTCCGTTTGAGCCCCATGTATTCCAGAGGGAGGCTCGGAAGAGTTGTGAGAACAGTCGGTTCAATGTCCTGGTCTGTCATCGTCGCTGGGGGAAGACGGTCTTTGCCTTGAATGAGTTGAATCTCGGGGCGGCGTTTACTGGGCTGACGGATTTCCGTGGGGCGTATATCGCTCCGTACCGTAAGCAGGCGAAAGACGTTGCGTGGGACTATATTAAACGCTACTCGAAGAGTATTCCGGGTGTCTCCTATAACGAGACGGAACTGACGGTGAATTACCCGAATAATGCAAGGGTCACCCTTTATGGTGCGGATAATGCCGATGCCTTGAGAGGACTCTATTTCGACTATGTCGTCATGGACGAGGTCGCGGATATGAAGCCCTATGTCTGGGGGGAAGTCGTCCGTCCTGCTCTCGCGGACAGAGTGGGGAAATGTCTGTTTATCGGGACGCCGAAGGGGATGAACCTGTTTTTCGAGTTGTATAACAGGGGGAACAGTCACAAGGACGGATGGGCTTCGATGGTGTTCCGGGCTTCCGATACTGTCGGGAAACTCAGGTGGATCACGGAAGAGGAACTCGACAATGCAAGGGCTGACCTGACGGACGCCCAGTACAGGCAGGAGTTCGAGTGTGACTTCAATGCCTCCTGTGACAATACCCTGATTCCGTTGGATGTCATCTACAAGGCCAAGGGGAAGGGGCTGAGGGAAGAAGACTACTGCAAGTCCCCGCTGATATTCGGGGTTGACGTTGCTCGGTTTGGGGGAGATGCGTGTGTGATACAGCCGAGGCGGGGACTTGCGGCCTTTCCTTATCAGAGGATTGTCGGGATCGACAATATGTCCTTTGCGTCTCTGCTGCATCGAAGGATCGTGGCGGAGAAGCCGGATGCGGTCTTTATCGATGCGGGTCGTGGCGAAGGTGTGATTGACAGACTCCGGCAGTTAGGGGATACCGTGATCGAGGTTCCCTTCGGCGGCCAGGCTCTGGACCATACGGTGAACGGATACGCCAACCGGCGCGCCGAGATGTGGGATTCCCTGCGGAAGTGGCTGCAGAATGGCGGGGCGATCCCCGACGACTATGAGCTGACGAAGGAGCTGGCCGCGCCGACCTACACATATGACGGGCAGAGTCGGCTGAAGCTTGAGACGAAGGAGACAATCCGGGAAAGGGTAGGGTTTTCGCCGGATAGGGCTGATGCCCTGGCCCTGACGTTTGCGGAGCCGGTGGCGGCGAGGGGTGACGAGAATTTCGATTATGCCTTCGAAGGGAAGGCGTATTGCAACGATAACTACACATGGAACTGGGGGATGTAATGGGAGCCGTACCGAAGACTGCCGATGTGACGCCTGCTCCTCCGCAGCCGGAGACGGTTCGGAGAGCGGATGCCAGTGCGAAGAAGACGAGAGCGACGGGGATGGCTGGAGCCGCCAGTCGGACAGGTGTCGCCGCAAGCGACATGACCAAGGGTGCGCTTGCCATGACGGGTCCCGTCCTCATGAAACAGAAGCTCGGAGGGCAGTGAGATGGATGTGGGAACGCCTGTACAGAGGGTGCGGAGACATTTCCGCGAGCTTGTGAATCAGAGGCTGACGTGGGAGCCGACGTGGAGGGATGTCCGTGATTTGGTGGTTCCTGCGCGCGGGCGTTCCTTGGACGGAATCGAGAACGTCGCGGAAGCGAACTCCGGGATCCGCCATGACAAGAGAATCAACGGAACGACATCACGTGCGCTGAAGGTTCTGTCCGCAGGTATCCAGTCCGGTGTGACGAGTAAGGCGCGCCAGTGGTTCTCCCTCGCGAATCCCGACGAGAACATCAACAACTACCGCCCTGTCCGGGAATGGTATGACGAGGTGCAGAAAATCCTCGAGGGTCTGTTCCGCCGGACGAACTTCTATTCCGCCTCACTCCATACCTATGAGGAAATGGCGGGGTTCGGGCAGGGGGCGATGGCTATCCTGGAACATCCCGATGACGTGTTCTACTGCCGTACGTTCACGACAGGGACCTACTGGATGGGGGCGGACCAGTACGGCGAGATCGATACCTTCTTCTATCGGGAAGTCCTGACCGCGCGTCAGATGAACCAGAGGTATGGTGACAGGGTTCCCGATGCAGTCAAGGCTAATATGGAGGCAGGTCGGTTCGAGGAGAAGTATGCCGTCATCATCGGCGTCTTCAAGCATCCCGAGGTCTACGGACTCAAGGTCGACGAAAGACTTCCCGTGAAGAGCGTCCATTTCCTCGACGACCTCGCGAGAGGCGGCGTAGGGGGCGGCGGGAACTCCGAGGGCTTCCTCAAGGAGTCCGGCTACAAGATGTGGCCGCTGATGACTCCGCGCTGGGATGTGGTCGATGCAGACGTGTACGGAAGCGCGCCGATGTTCGATGTCCTTGCTGACACGAAGACCCTGCAGGCGATGGAATCCGACATCCTCAAGGGTGCGGCGAAGATCGTGACTCCGCCGATGAGAGCTCCCTCTTCCGTCCGTCGGCAGGGAATCAATGCGGCTCCCGGCGGTGTGACCTATGTCGACAGTCTTGCGACCGACGCCATGGGTCCCCTCTACACGGTCCCCCTCGACATCAACTCCGTGCAGGGCAAGGAGAACATCCTCATCAACGACATCAAGGAGGGGCTGTACAATTCCCTCTTCCTCGCGCTTCTCATGCAGGACAATCCGCAGATGACGGCGCGCGAGGTGACGGAGCGGCACGAAGAAAAACTCCTCATGCTCGGCCCCGTGCTGGAACGCATCCACGGCGAATACCTCGACCCTGTCATCCACCGTGTGTTCCAGATCGCGTGGGACGCCGGGATGATTCCGCCACCGCCGGAAGAACTCGGTGCGGATGCCGTGACGGACATCGAGTATATCTCCATTCTGAGCCAAGCTCAGAAAGCCGTCGGCGTGAACCGAATCGAGCAGAGCGTCCAGTTCATCGGAACGCTTATGGCGGCAGCTCCCGAAGCGCGGCATATGCTGAAGCCGTATGAGCTCGTCAACCAGTACAACCAGATGATCGGAACGCCGACGAAGCTGTTCGCGTCCGAGGACGAATACGACGCGGCGGTTCAGCAGGAACAGCAGCAGACGCAGATGGCGCAGGGCGCGCCGGTCGCCAAGGACCTTGCGGACGCCACGAAGGCAATGGGTGACGCCAACCCGGCGAATATCCAGGCTCTGCTCGGCGGCGGCATGGGAGGGCCCATCCTGTGAAAGACGAGAGAACGGCCCTTGAGATTCAGCTGGAGAAGGCGATGGAACGCGCGATGGCGGATCCCGGAACCCGCCTCCTCCTGTGGCACATCGTCACGGACTACCTTTACGTTTTCGACCCGAGCTACGCCCACAATGCGACGGCGTACAGCCTCCTCGCGAAGAAGGAGGCCGGGCTCAAGATTCTCGACTGGATGAAGGCTGTTTCCCCGCAGGGAACGTACATGGCCGAATCCGAATACAACAACCTCGCAAACGAACAAGGAGGAGGAGAAAATGGCTGAAGGCGAAAACACGCCCCCTGCGGCACAGGAACCAACCGCACCCGCACCGGCTGAAGCGAACCAGACGCAGAATCCGACTCCCGCTCCTGCGGCGGAAGACAACCCTGTCATCCAGCCGGAAGGCGGCGAGCCGAAGAAGGAAGAGGGGGACTCCCCTCTCATCGAACCGAAGAAGGAAGAACCCGCGAAGCCGGAAGGCGCGCCGGAGTCCTACGAAGCATTCACTGTCCCCGAAGGTTTCCAGCTGGACAACGACCGCGTGACGGAGGCGAGTTCGATCTTCAAGGAACTCAACCTGACCCAGAGCAAAGCGCAGAAGCTTATCGACGCTTACTGCAAGTTCGCGAAGGATCAGCAGACGGCGGAAGCCAATCAGCTCATGGAACGACAGAAGGAGTGGCGCAACAGCATCCGCTCCCGCGAGGACTTCCGTGAACAGAAGGCTCTTGCTGACAAGGGTGTCCGGCTGCTGCTGACTACGGATGCCCAGCGGAAGCTCTTCACGGGTACCTGGCTTCAGGACTCCCCGGAGCTCTTCGACCTGTTCGTCACTGCGGGAAGACTCGTGGCCGAGGACAACATGACCAAGAACACGCAGTCAACGCAACCATCGGAATCGCAGATCAACATGGCGCGGTTCCCCGACTTATAAGGAGTGAAACATGAATTACCCCACCATTCTTGAAATTGCCCGTGGGAGCGGTAATGCTTCCATTTCGACCATCATTGAAATGCTCAATGAAACCAACGAGGCCCTGCAGGACATCCCGTGGATCGCCTGCAACAGCGGCCAGACGCACATCACCACGATCTGCACCGGTCTGCCGACCCCGACGTGGCGCATGCTCAACATGGGTGTTCCGCGCACCGGCAGCACCCGCGCGCAGATCAAAGCGAACTGCGGTATGCTCGAGGCGTACAGCGAAATCGACGCCAAGGAAATCGAACTGGCGAAGAAGGGTGCCAACGGCCAGGAGGGTGCCGCGAACTTCATCGCCCAGGAAAACATGGCCATGATCGAGTCCTTCGGTCAGGAAATCTCCCGAGTCATGTTCTACGGTGACGCCTCCAAGATCGCCGAACCCGTCGGTCTCTGCCACTACTACAGCAAGTGCGGCACGGATTCCACTCCGCATACCGAATCCGCGTTCAACTGCATCAACGGCGGCGGCTCCGGCTCCGACAACACCTCCGTCTGGTTCGTGACCTGGGGTCCGACTGCCGTCCACGGCATCTACCCCGCCGCCACGACCGCCGGTTTCAAGGAAGAGTCCCTCGGTTATCACACCGCGCAGGACGCCCTCGGCAACCAGTTCCAGATTTACCGCACTCACTATCAGTGGGATGCCGGTTTCTGCGTGAGAGACTGGAGAGCGGCCGTTCGCATCGCGAACCTCGACATGAACTATCTCGCCAGCCCGACTGTGGAGCATCCTGCCGCTGACCTGCTCGGCCTCTTCAACAAGGCCTACTACAAGCTGAAATATCGTGGCTACTCCGGTCAGAACTCCGGTCGCACGGCGATCTACTGCCGTCCCGAGATTCTCGAGTTCCTCGACAACCAGACCCGCAAGACCTCGAACCTCCTGCTCAACTACAGCGACGTTCAGGGCAAGCCGGTCCTCAACTACCGTGGTATCCCGATCCGCGTCCAGCAGAGCCTGCTCGCGACCGAAGGCACCGTTCCGTCGGTGTCCTGATTCAATCAACAACGCATAGGAGGAAAAACCATGCCTATTCTCGATGCAAAAACCGTGTTCGCCCGCGAAGTCGCCATGTCCGGCGCTTCCGTCGGTACCGTCATCAAGGGCACGACCGTCTGGTCCGGGGCCATTGAATCGAACAAATCTCAGATCGTTGACCAGGAAAAAGCCGGTGATGCCGTCGGTCAGGAACTGACTGTCAAGGCCGTCGTCGGCGGCACCGCCGCTATCGGCGGCACGACTGCCTCGACTCTTCAGTTCAAGCTCCAGACCTCCGATGACACCGTGGACGGTCACTTCGAGGACCTGATCCTCAGTCCCGCCATCAAGGTCAAGGACGCCATCCCTGGCACCGAACTCACCTGCTTCCGCGTCCCCGCTGGTTCCAAGCGGTATCTCCGCACGACCATCACCGTCGGCGGCGCCACGGTCACGGGCGTTGTGTCCGTCTACGCCACCCGCGATCTCTGATGAAGTACCGGGCAAGAGCAGACGGCTTCGTGGATTCGCACTATGTGTGCGAAGGCGAAATCTTCGAGTATGAGGGGAAGACTCCCTCGTGGGCTACCCCTCTCGAAGAGCCTGCGAAGCCCGACACACTCGAGGAGACGGTGGCAACGCCGCCTCCTGCCTCGACCAAAAAGAAAACCAAGAAATAAGGAAGCGACCCAATGGCTGTAGGAAAACTTGACATCGTAAATCTGGCCCTCATGCGTATCGGCGAATCTCCCATTCAGTCGATGGACGAGGGTTCCACTCCGGCACGGTCCGCGACCATGCTGTACGACATCTCCCGGCGCGCCGTCCTGCGCGACTACGACTGGAGCTTCGCGATGAAGATCGAGCTTCTGCCGACGGTCAAGTCGGATGAGCCGGGCGAGAAGTTTGCCTACTCCTGCGTCGTTCCCTCCGATTGTCTTCGGGTGGTGGAAATCCTGCCTCCCGGAGGCGTCGGTGCATCTCAGGACGGAAGCCTTGTGTTTCCGACCACCGGACCGAACGGGCCCGGAGAGATGCAGATGATCGGAGCCGAGTTCGTCGGCTCCCGCATCGGCTCTCCGTTTCGTACGGAATGGTTCCGTGTCTACAACGGAAAGATTTACACGCGCCTCAGGAACCCCATCGTGAAGTACGTCCGCGACGAGGAGAACGTGGATTTGTTCGACTCCAAGTTCATCGAGGCGTTCAGCTACAAGCTCGGCGGTGAACTCGCCATGGCCGTCCGTCAGAGCGAAAACCTCATGGCGTCCATGCTGAATGCCTATCAGGCAATCATCAGCAAGGCATCCGAGGAATCCCAGAACGAGCGCGACCTCGCACTCAGCCAGAACCCCTATGTCGAGGTGAGGTATGAGTATTAAGCTCCTGCAGAACAACTTCACGACTGGGGCGATCTCGCCTCAGGTCCGCGCGCGGGTGGACCTCGCGAAATACGAGGGGGCGTGTCAGGTCGTGAAGAACGCGATCGTCATGGCGCAGGGCGGCGTGACGAAGCGTCCGGGAACGCGGTTCGTGTCCGAGGAGGATGACGGACTGCTCATCCCGTTCACCTATTCGCAGGCGGAAACCTATGCTCTGCTCTTCATGGACAAGCGTGTGCGCTTCTTCTCGGACGGCGGCGTGGTCATGAATGGCGATGACCCCTATGAGATCGAGTCTCCCTACCGCCTCGAAGACCTGCCCGAGCTGAAGTTCGCCCAGAGCAATGACATCCTCTACCTCGCCCACAGAAAATACCCGCCGCAGAAGCTCATGCGGTTCAGTCACACCAACTGGAAGTTCGAGGAGATCAACTTCGAACCGAGCATCAAGCCGCCGGTGAACCTCACCGCGACGAAGACCGGCTTCAGCGATCCGAGCGGAACGTACCTCGAAACCGTGACAGAATACAAGGTTTCTGCCGTCAATGCCGACGGAATGGAGTCCCTGCCGTCCGACGCGGTGTCCGTCAAGACTCTCTCCACGTGGCCGCAGGGGTCGCGTGTCACGCTGAAGTGGGATGCCGTGGAAGGGGCAGTCCGCTATGATGTCTACAAGAATATGCACGGATGGTTCGAGTGGGCGGGGAACACGAAGACCACGAAGTTCATCGACGACAACATCGAACCGGACAGCAGTGTTTCTCCGAAGGAATACCGAGACCCGTTCCATTCCCCGGAGACGCCGACGTTCCAGCCTGTTGAATCCGTGAACACGGCGGCTGACACCTATTATGAAGTCCGCGTGTCCGCCGTCAACAGCGGCGGTGCGGAGAGCGCGGCTTCCCCTGCACAGAACGTACAGGCCGACGGCGCGCTTCTGATTCCGGTCTCGTCCGACGCGGCATTCTACAAAATCTATTTCAAGTCACCGACCGAAGGTTCGGATGAATGGTCTTATTCCCTCATCGCGAAAGACAGCGGGGAGACTGGTTTCCGTGAGGTCTATAACGGAGTCGTTGAGGCGGTCTATAAGCGCGACACCTCGAAGGACGCCGCGAAGTACGGATGGACGAAGGTGTTCACCTATCTCAACTCTCCGCCGGCCATCCTCAAGAGCAAGACCGTGGAGCTCACGCCGGACACTCCGCTCTACATCTACAACAGCACCACGCAGTCCTACAGTACCAAGACCTCCCGGAGACCCGAGGGGCTTTGCATGTTCTTCCAGTTCCCTGCCGAATCGACTCCCGGCGTTCCCATCGAGTCTACGGATGTCGTGAACCATTACCCCGGCGCGGTCGGCATCTATCAGCAGAGGCTGATGTTCGGCGGCACGTATCTCAACCCGCAGACCGTGTGGCTCACGGAGACCGGGGCGTTCGACTCCATGGCGGTTTCCCAGCCGCTTCGCGATGATTCCGCCATCACGGTCACGGTTGATACCCGTCAGCGCAACGAGGTGCGACATTTCATCGCCCTCTCCGACAATTTCGTCCTCACCGACGTGACGGAGTTCCGCATGTTCGGCAAGGACAACACCATCACCCCCGGCAACATCGGCTTCCGTCCCCAATCCTACTGGGGAAGTTCCCATGTTCCGCCGATTGTCGTGGGTACTACGATTCTGATGATCGACGCCTCGGGCAGAACGGTCCGCGACGTTCACTATAACCTGCAGGAAGACGGCTACTCCGGCGACAACCGCACCATCCTCGCCGAGCATTTCTTCCCTGTTCCCATCCGCGACTGGGCCTACCAGCAGAACCCCTTCTCGACGGTCTACGTCGTGAGGGAGGACGGAAAGCTCCTTACGTTCACGTACATCCGCGAGCAGGAAGTATGGGCATGGGCGGAGCATGAGAGTCAGGATGCGGTTTACCGATCCGTCTGCTGCATCCATGAGGACATGAAAGACCAGGTCTATTTCCTCGTCGAGCGCGACGGTCACTACTTCGTGGAACGTCAGATGCTCCGCGAATGGAACGAGCCGAGCGAGAATTCGTGGTTCGTGGACTGCGGTCTTTCCACCGTCGAGCCGTCCCCGGTCACGCGTGTCTCCGGTCTTGACCACCTCGAGGGGAAAGTCATAACCGGCGTGGCAGACGGCTCTCTCGTCTCTCCGCGCACCGTGGAGAACGGCATGATTACCCTCGACCATGAGGCGAGCCACATCACGCTCGGTCTCGGTTACGGAATGGAAGTCATCACCGTCGACCCGGATGTCAAGGGACAGGACGGCACGCGCTTCGGTTCGAGGAAGACGCTCGGACCGGTGACGTTCGAATTCCTGGAGACGGCGGGTATCTCCGCCGGACCGGACTCCAACCACATGGAAGTCCTCAAGGTTCCGATTATCGACCAGTATTCCGCCGTCACGCTGTTCAGCGGAAAGATCCGGTCTTCCATCCCGGGTTATGCGAGAGACGAGGCGAGCCTTCGCTTCACCTCGGACGACCCGTTCCCTGCAACGGTCCTCGCCGTGAGGACGGAGGTGAGTGTCGAATGAAGTTCCTGATTCGAGGTGCTGACAAGAGCGATGTGGAATACATCGGAGAGAATATGACCGAAGAGGCGAAGCGTGAAATCCGTAAGTCCGGGTTCCCGATTCCTGCGGACGCCATCCGTTTTTCCGCCGCGACGAGCGATGTCTGCAACGTCCTGGAACTGGACGGAACGCCAATCATGATCTACGGCGTGTGCGGTTCCATTCTCGGCACATCGAAGATTTGGGCTATCGGTACGGACGGATGCAAGAAGTGTCCGATGTTCATGGTCCGCATCGGGCGAAAGGTCGTCCGCGCTTTCCGCAGTATCTACGGCGCATTGGAGAACTGGTGCGACGAGGACTACACCGCGTCTATCAAGTGGCTGCGGATGATCGGTTTTGAAGTTGACCCGCCGAAAGACGGGTTCTGTCACTTACACATAGGAGGCTGAATATGTGCGTATTAACCCTTTCCGCCATTTTTGGTATCGGCGGTGTGACTGCGGCGAGTATCGGCGGTGCGCTTGGCGCGACCGGAACACTTGCCACCGTAGCCGGTGTCGGCGTCATGGCGGCTGAGACCGTTGGCGTTGCGGCGACCCTCGCCGGAGGCATCGCATCCACCATCGGCGGCATCCAGCAACAGCAGGCAGTCGCGGCACAGGCGGAGTTCCAGGCAAAGGTCGAAGACGAGAACGCGAAGATAGCCGCGCAGTCCGCCGAGGCGAACAAGCTTCAGGCGAATCAGAAACGGCTGGCTCTCCTCAACCAGATGAAGCAGATGCAGGGGCATGTCAACGCCGACTTCGCAGGTCGAGGCGTTGTCCTTGGAAGCGGCTCGCCGAATGATTTCCAAGCCGACCTCGCCGACTCCTATGACATGGACCGGAGAAACCTCGAGTATGACGTGGCATCCCGTTCGTGGCAGTACAAGGTTCAGGAAGCCGGACACCGTCAGCAGGCCGACCTTTACCGCGCACAGGCGAAGGGGGCGAGAGCCCTCATCCCCGGTGTTGCCGCAGGCGGCATGCTCTCCACTCTCGGAAACCTCGCACAGGGAGCGATGTCCTCGTTCAGCCTCGGGACGGAACTCGGCCTGTTCGGGAAGAAAGCCGTGGAGGAACCGCTGACCGGAACATTCGGCGCGGCGCAGTCGACCGACTGGATGATCGCCGGCATGACCGGGTCGACCAAGAAAGCTACGAAATCTGCCGACCTGCTCAAGATGGGTAAGCCGTACACGCAGTTCGGTTTCGGTGCATCGCAGATGACTTCATAAGGAGACCTCGACATGGCATTACAGAACATCACACCGCAATACCAGGCCGAAGAGAAGACGGCGCAGTTCCATCTGCGTCCGGTTCCCATCTACAACGGTCTCTATGAAACCGGCAAGATGCTGACCGAAGCGGGGCAGGGACTTCAGAAGGGGACGTTCAGTCTCGCCCTCGGACTCAAGCAGAGGAACGACAAGCTCCAGGCGGAGAGGGATGACCTTGCCCTTACTGATGCCCTCAACAAGGCGACGACCGAGGGGACGAAGTTCGCGGCGGAACTCAACAAGCGCACGGGGCGCGAAGCCGAGGGGAACACGCAGAAGCTCGACACGTTCATGGACAATATGCTCGCGAACAGTCAGGCGAACCTCACTCCGAGAGCGGCGAGAATCTTCGGTCAGCGTTTCGCCAGTCTCCGTCTCTCCCTCTGGAACTCCGTGAACGGTCATGAGTTCAGCAACACGCGGAGCGCATCCATCGCCGAGAAGAAGAACCTTGTCCAGAACGGTCTTGCCACATATCAGCTCACGGAAGACCCGAACGACCTCATCGCCGCGCTCGGTTATCAGGCGGACCTCTATGAGGCGCAGTATGGTGTGAGGCTGCCGGACTCCCTGCTCGAAGACTGGGGGCGCAGATGGAACCCGGAGACCGGGAAGTTCGACGGAGCAAAGAAGAACATGGGCTGGCTCGGCATCTTTGAGAACGATAAGGGACAGGCGGTCACGGAACTCAGCCGAGGCTACAAGATCAATGGCAAGGAAACCGAAGTTCCGGCTCTGAATCCCTACACGGCTGACTATGTCGATCAGATCATGAAAGGCGATATTACGCCGGAGATCGATGAGCGCATCAGGAAATGGGGCGAAGACCGCATCGCGCAGGGCAAATCTCCGTTCTATGACGGCGACCCCGAAGACGAATCCATCCGCGTCCTCAACGACTCTCAGAAGGCCGTGGAAGGGCGTTTGAAGATATTCATGATGGAACGGCAGAATGTCGTGGATGCCGCCGCCGGTCTCATCGCGGAGAAGTATTCGAAAGACGGCGATGTCGGCTCCCTCTACGAACTCTATAACGCCATCGACCAGGAAGGCCTTCCGGTCGGCGATGCGTTTCTCCCTGTCAGCCCGGAAGCGAAGCTTCAGATCAAGCAGGTCCTCGACCAGCAGCTTGACTATCAGGAGACGTTCTATGGAGCAAGGGCGATCTTCGGCGACATCAAGGCATCCGACCCGCGAAGCATGGGCGGCGAGTACTGGACCGAGAAGCAGGACCAGTACTTCTGGAATGTCATCAACGATCTTGAATCCTCCTCCGACTCCAAGGATCAGAAGAAGGCGCAGTACATCCGTTCGTGGTACAGTGATCTCGTAAAGACCCAGCAGAGAAACCTCGGCATTGCCGTCGAAGAAGCGGCGGCAGGTCTGTTCCAGTCCAAAGACCCGGTGATGGTCGGCCATGACCTTATGATGCTGGAGAACATCATGAGCACGATGCCGGACAACCCGGTCAGAGACCAGCTTCAGATTCTGCATGACAAGTGGCAGAACGACTATAACGAAGGAGAAGCGAAACTTGACAAGGCGTTTGCCGAAGCGTGGCAGAAGAACGAGGAGGCGCGAACCAAGGAGCTTGAAGCCGAACAGAAGAGAAGAGACGCACAGCAGGCCGCAATCAACAAGGCGTGGCATGATGACGATTCCCGCAAGAGGGCGGTCGCGCGATTCAAGCTCGGCTTCTATACGAATGACCGCCAGATTTCGTTCAAGGATGGAACGACCTTCGACCTAAAGACCGAAAACGGACAGAATGCGTTCATCGCGTTCTGCACCTACAATGAAAAGAACGGAAGCGGTTGGCTCTTCCCGGAGGATATCGCATATTTCAGGGAGATGTTCAGCGGACAGATTGCCAGTGATGCGAGGTCGAAGGCGGCACGGCTGATTGCCGGTGTCCTCAACGAGACTCGGGATGACAAGCCGTGGACGGAAGTCAGTGTCAACGACATGATGCCTGACCTTGTAGACGATGTCATGCGGAAGTTCCATACCGGAGACAATCCAACCGATGCCAAGCCCCTCGGCGCAGAAAGAGAGGCGGATAGCGTAAAGACGTACGTCAGCGGCCGTCTCCTCGAAAGGGCTACGATCAAAGTGAGACCGTCGATCTTCTGGAATCTCGTTCCCGGCGCAGTGCCTTATTATATCTGGGGAAAGACGGACGGTGAAACCACGCTCCGAGACTTCATGAACGAAGGCATCGACAAATACGGAAATCTCTACCCGGAGGAGCAGACGCACTACAACCTGCAGAGCGACTTCAACAAGCTCAAGAGGACGGATGATCAGGACGCCATAAACAACTTTATGCGGACGAAGCTTGACATGGGAGAAACGGCGGACGTGGAAGACCCGATCAGCTTCATGCTATGGGCGGAACGGAGAAGAGCAGCGCAGACGGTGGCAACGGAGGAGGCTGAAGAATGAACAGAGACATTCCCATGATTACGTATAATGAGCCGAGCGTCAATGACATCGCGGCTCAGAATGTCATGCTGTCCAACATGGCCGGACAGGACGGAAACAAGGTCGCGGCGGCTTATCAGTACGAAAAAGAAACCGGGCTTTCGTATCGTTACTGGCAGATGGCGGACAACCGCAACATCCACCCCGTGTTCGACCCGAGCACGCTGCATCCGAGACTCGTTGACATTATCGCCCAAAGACCTGAGTTCGTTCCGTTCCTCAAGGACAGCACGCCGGACTGGAACAAGGTGATGGAGGCTCTCGAAAAGCTTCCGAACAGGGAAGAGCAGATGCCTGCACCGCAGGAAGAAGAATTCCATAGGTCTCCGTGGAATGCGTATGACATCGAGCAGTACAAGAATTTCTCGCCATTCGATCACAGTGCGACAGAAAGCGCGACCACCCCGGAGCAACGCGCGGAGATCAAAGCGCAGACCGACAAGGAAATCCGCATCGGCGCACTGATGCGTGTCATGCAGGGGTATCTCACCGAGAAGCAGTTCAAGAACACCACGGACGAAGACCTGCAGCGCGCATTCACCGAACTCGGCAAGATACACAACATCCGCACCGATGACATCAGCGTGGCAGACTTCCGCGAGATGGGAGTCTTCTCTGGTGGTCTCAAGCCGAGCGAGCTTGTCAACTTCTTCGGCATCATCGAGGGGGCGAAAGCTCTAGAGCGGCTCGCCGACCCGAATCTGCGTCCGCAGAACCTCGCGAACGTGGACGAGAACTCCCCGGTCTATCTTCAGCTTGCTAAGCTCGAGATGCTGAAGGAAGAGAACGACATGATGCGTGGTCTCACGAAGCCGGCAGAGGTCACGAACAGCGTCATGATGAGCATGCGTCTGATGGCTGAAATGATGGCGATGGGCGGAATCTCCAAGGGCGTCATGGAGGCGGCGACAACGAACTACCGTGCCATTCTCGCCGACTCGGGCGTGAAGGGCGCCATCAGCAAGTTCGCGGAGAATCTCGGGAAAGGGTTGCTCGGAATCGCGGAACACAACGTGAAGAGGGCTCCGATCTTTGCCGCGCAGGCCGCCGCAGAAGCGTATAACCGGGACTACCTCGGCGGTCTTGTGTCCGTCATCGACGAGAACGGCGTCAGCGTGCAGGCGACCGAGCCGGAACTGCAGGATTTCTGGCTCGGTCTTGCGACCCACATGTTCGAACATGTCAACGAGATGGCGACCGAGGAAATGGGCGATCTTCTTCCGCTCAGCCATCTGTCATACTTCGTTCCGAGGCGTTTCCGCAACGCCGTCATCGCAAGACTCGGCATGGACCCCATGGCGAGGCATATCACCTACAGTTGGCTGAAGAAGGGCGTTCCGATCTCCGGTGCCACCGGCGAATGGATGGAAGAGGAGATCGCGCAATTCAACTCGCGCGTTGCGACAATCGTCATGGAGGAGGTCAACAAGTGGGTCGGGAACGATGTCCCGATTACACCCGGAACGGAGAACGCATCCATCCTGTTCGGTGACGCGCGCGAACGCAGTGTCACGGCGTGGTCTCTCGGACTCCAGCAGGTTCTCTTCGGAGGCGCGGCGTTCGTGGGAAATTATGCGCGAGGGTATCGTCCGCATCCGCTTCGCCCCATTGAAGCCCGTGCGAGGTTCCTGCGCGAGAAAGAAGGAATCAACGAAGCCGTGACTCAGCTTCCGCACACTCCGCTCGTCAATACGCCTGCGGTGATGAGAGACGTTCTTGACAGCGCGGTCGGCGATGCGATATGGGTGTTCCCGTTCGAGGAAGCCGATGCCCTGCATCAGCAGGCGAACTCCAACGAGACGACACCGGAAGACAAGGAAGACATGAAGGGCGCGCTCCGCGCCATGGGCATCACCGAAAAAGCCCTTGAGAACGCGAAGAAGAACGGGACCGACCTCCTGCTTTCACGCAATGCCGTGATCTCCGTCATGTCCCATGGCAAGTTCAAGTCGGCGCGCGACCTCGGCAACAGAATCATGGACAACGCCATCAATGCCGAGTACGGGGTATTCGGGGTCAAGAACATCGAGATCACGAAGGGCACGTTCGACAAGAAGATGCTGGACGAGATGGACCGTATCGCGGCAGAGCAGGCGGAGTTCGGCGCGGAGAACCTCGACACCATCAGGAACGCCATCAACAAGGCACAGGCGGATGAAGAGGAACGTGCAAGGGCAGAGGGGCGACCTGAGTTCGCCATGCGCGAGAGCTTCACAAAGAGCCTTGAGGGCTACTACTCCCTCATGAACTGCATCATGCGGTATCTGTGGGTCGGCAGTAAGACCGAGGCGAAAGCGGCGGTCAAGGACATGATCGAGAAGCTGTCCTTCCGTTTCGCGGAAAGTCCCGAGCAGTTCAATCTGCAGAAAGCCTATGCCGACACCGAAGCGGCGGTCAGGAGAGTGAAAGAGAACGGTGACCGACTCGGTGCCGCCGAGGCGAGATACCGGGAAGCCATCGCCAAGTTCGGCGAGGAAGAGAAGAAGCAGCAGGAACGACAGAAAGCCGACCCGAATGCCGTGGATGTGGAGCAGTCCTATACCGACGCATTCAACGAACTGCAGGAAGCGACCAATGAACTGCAGGATGCACGCGCGAAGTCTGATGAGGCGAAACTGAATCAGCTTGCCGGTCCCAAGGCGGCGCAGAGACTCGACGCCGAGGAAGGCACGACCGATCGCATGGACAATCTGAAGGTCGCCGAGACGATGGATGCCGCGAAGCTGGATGCGACGACGATATGGCTTGCAACCGGATGGAACAAGCAGAAGGACGGGAAATTCGTCTTCGAACTGCCGGACATGAAGGTCAACGTCGCAAACCTCGCCGAATCGATGAGCACGATTCTTGTCAAGAAGCTCGGTGATTTTGCCTTTGCAGAAGAGATATTCAAGGCATATCCTGAGCTCAAGAACTACAATGTCGAGTTCATCCCGATGAAGGATCATAACGACTTGGGGTTCATGGATGATGCGCGCCACCTGATCGCGTTCAACACGAACTCCTTCTGGGATCGCGGACTTGGCGAAATCAGGCAGTCCCGTGATGAGAGCGTAAGGAATGCGGCTGCGGAAAAGCTTGCGAAGGAGATCCTCCCGACACTCATCCATGAAGTCCAGCACGCGATTCAGCGCATCGAGGGATTCGCCCCCGGGTCGAACGAGAAGGTTGCGGCACAGATCAAAAACGAGGATGACCCTGCGCTGACACGAAGACGCGATGAGATTAACAAGCTTACCGAAGAAATGGACAAGATGTCCGAGGAAATCTTCGACTGGATATCCAAAAACGTCGAGGCCCCCCGTGCGATGGAGGGCTCGATCATAGGTGCATTCGAGGCCGACGAAGACAATCTTGAGTTCTTCGTGAACAGATTCAACAAATGGCACGGCAAAAAGGAAGGGGCAGGCCACATCCTTGACCTCATCCGCGAAGTCAACCGGAAGTTGTCCCGGACGGAAGAACTCTTCCAGGAGATGCAGAAAGAATCTACCGCCTTCCGCAAGTACAAGCGCACGGCTGGCGAGGTTCAGTCGCGCAATGCCGAATTCCGCGCAGGACTGTCCGACAAGAGCAGACGCGAAATCCCGCCAAGCGAAACCGAGGACGTGCCGAGGGAAGACCAGATTGTGCTTGAGCAGGACAAGCCACTCTTCCAGGGTGTCATCGGTATCCCCGGCTTCTACTCCAACATGATGCAGGCGATTCAGGACGCGCCTCAGCAGAAGATGACCCCGGCGCAGTGGCTGGCGTATCTGCAGAAGAGCGGCGGCATGAAGGTTGCCGAGGTTTCTTGGCGCGGCTCAATTGAGGACTTCTTCCGGGGACGTGACCCGAATGTCGCCATCGACAAGCAGGAACTCATCGACGAGTTCCAGGACGGAATGGTGGATTTGCTGGAGATTGAGGGCGGTGCATCTAGTGAGGTGTACGCAAAGCGTCATGCTGAACTATTCAGGCAGAAACGAGCCCGCATCAACTACGTAACGGGAGAGGTCTTCAATGAGAGTCAGACGAGTCCCTTGCGTGCTGCCCTTCGCGATCTCGTTTTCAAGGAAGATGAGAGTCGCAATCTTCCGTGGAAGGAGTGGGCAAAGGCAAAACAGGTTCTGGTAAAGGCAGGCGAAAGGCTCCAAAAGGCGTTTGAAGAGGTATACAACAAGAACGTTACCGAACTCTCCATTGCAAACAGAGGTGCTGAGCGATCTATCGCGCGCATACGTGCAGGGTTCGAATATTGGACAGAGGAACGGCTTCAGGACATCGGCACGATATCAGACTCGGAGTTTGAAAAGAGGATGGAAGAGTGTAACGATGCAATGGACGCGGCGGCGGACAAGGTTCAGGGCGAGCCTGGCGACGCTGAGCTCTTAAGGCTTATCGCGGAGGAGAGCGACGCGCAGAAAAAGCTGAACGACTCTATAACTGGAAAGATCGCACAGATATCTGGCTCCGAAGTGCGAAACAACTATACGACAAAGGGGCTTGATGACCTGCATGAGATCGTGATATACTCCCCGGAGATTTCTCCGTGGGACCCGGGCGACCGCGTCCACTTTGGAGATGCTACTGGCGGTCGCGCCATCGCATGGGTTCGCTTCGGCGAAACGACCGATGCGGATGGCAAGCGTGTTCTTGTAATCGACGAAATCCAGTCCAATCGGCATCAGGAGGGGCGCGAGAAAGGGTATAAGGTAGACAGAAAGCCTGACGGAGAGTTTGGGGCGGTACACAATGCTTATATTGACAGCATACAAAAAGACCCCCTCAACGGCGGAGTTGTCTTCTGGATTACCGTGCATGACGCAAATGACTCGAATCGCTACGGTGAATTTGGAATTAAGGATGGCATCATAGAAAACTATGACAATCCGAGCTACACGGAGCATCCTGATTTCGAGGATCTGATTGGAAAAGATGTGCGAGCCGCATTTGGGGAAAAGGTTGCGGAATGGTACAATGCCCTGAACGAAGAATCAAAAAAGCTTGACGATGACGATGTTGAAAGATGGCAAGAGTACGAATCGCCTCGCGAGGTTCTGGTTGACGATAGAATCCTGCCGAGTTATGATGCCGTCCCCGCCGCTCCGTTCGAGAAGAACTGGCAGGAGCTCGGCATGAAGCGCATGATCCGCTACGCCGCCGAGAACGGCTTCGACAAGGTTGCGTGGACGAGCGGGAATCAGCAGGCGAAGCGGTACAACATCGGAAAGGTGTTGTCCAGTGTCGAGAGAAGAGGGCATCGCACCCTGGTTGTCGGTGATCATCTCGTGAGTACGTGGGGATACGCGAACCAGGAGGACATCGAAGAAATTGGTTTCAATGAAGACGAGGCGTGGTTCCTACTCGTTCTTCTCGATGAGCTGGACCGCAGAGGTTCTTTCGGAGCGGCCATGCAAAACGCTCTAGCCGCCATCGAGGCGGTGGATGACAGAGATCTTCGATCCGGTAGCAAAGAGGATTTGAGAGACTTTGCGAAAAAGGTAAAGTTAAAGGGGGAAGGACGCGAGTTCTTCGCGAATCGTCAGGGCGGCGGAAAGATTAAGTTCTCCGTGGACGAGAACGGAATCGTGGATTCCTCGTCCATGGGAGAGTTTGAGGGAAAGGACGTTCGGGAGCTATTCGGCAAAGAGCTCGGAAATCAGATCATGGACATCGCGAACAACAAGGCAGACAACGACATGATCCAGCTCGACGAGAACGTCGTCATCGGCGGCGAGGGCATGAAGACCTTCTACGACAAAATCCTCAGGAACTTCACGGACAAGTACATCAAGAAGTGGGGTTCGAAGGTCGGTGTTGTGGAACTGCCGAACGTTGAGGAAGCAGGACGCGAGATGTGGGGCTTCGATGTCACGGACAAGATGAAAGAGGACGTGATGACGAAGGGTCAGCCGCTGTTCCAGGATCGCGGTCCCGCTCGTGCGGCGAGCTACGGCTTGACGAACATCGAGAAGTTCGCCGAATGCCATGAGGCTCTCATCGTCCTGTTCAAGAACGCCGATGCATCCACGCTTCCGCATGAGTCCGCGCACTGGCTGCTGACGGCGATGCGCGCCCTTGTCAACGGCGGACTCGGAACCGAGAAGATGGAGCAGGATCTGAAGACTATCGATGCGTGGCTTACCAAGCAGGAGTATACGGCGGAGGCGGCGCGTCGGCAGGGACTCCTGCACCCACGCGAGGACGGCACGGAATACTTCGATGTCAAGGAAATGGAACAGGAATACTTCGCGAGAGCCTTCGAGCATTACCTCCACAACGGCGTTCTGCCGGAGACCGCGACGAGCAAACTGAAGACCGCTCTCCGCAGACTGGCGGACTTCTTCCTCGCCATCTATGACGACGCAAAGAAGCTGGACGTGCAGATGGACCCGTCCATCACGCAGTTCTTCGACAGCATCATCGCAACGGACTATGTGTCCGAGAAAAACTCCGTTCTGTCGGACATCCTGCAGGCCATCAACGAGGGTGCGCTCGGCATGAGCAATGAAGAGGTGACGAACCTTGAGAAAGCACTCGAAGGCGTCCGCGAGGATTCCGAGGCAGAGAGATGGCTTGTCACGTTCAAGGCGTATCTGCAGGGGGTCAAGGAACTGACTCCTCGCTGGAAGAGAGATGCCAATGCGGCCTATGACGCATCGAAGGTCGAGAAGGCGTTCGTCTATGTCAAGGGCAAAGGGCACAAGCTCTATGAGGGCTTCCTGCGCGAGAACGGCTTCACCGAGGAGACGATTCAGAAGCTCCGCGACAAGGGGCTGACGGTAAAGAATCCGTACAGACCGGTGGAGCCGGGAGAGTCTGTGGAGCCGAACGCTCCGAAACAGGAAGCTCCTGCTCCTGCAGAGCAGACTCCTGTTGCCGAAGAGCCGGAAGAGGCTGAGACCAGGCGCGCGTCCGACGAGGAAATCGCCGGTGCGACGGTACTGGACGGTTCGAGTATGCAGTTCGACGGCATTGCCAATGACACGTTCGTAAAGCTTCCTGAAGGGCAGGGCGAAGCCGAAAAGATCGCAAGTGATCTTCTCGGCGATCAGGCAAGCGGCCCGCTCGGCAGAATCATCAACTACCAGCCGATTTCCCCGGAGACGGGTGTCAACAAGACGAGCGCGTTGTTTGAACTCTACAAAGCTCTTCTGACGTTGTTCCAACGCTCCGGCGCGGTGAAGAAAGGCGATCTCGCCCGTTATCTCCACACCACGCTCACCAACGTCGAGAAGAGCAAGCCCCGCGAGATTAACCGCCACAAGACCGAAAGCTTCGAGGGGTCCGAAGAAGACAACGAGAACGGACGCGCTCCCGAGCAGAAGATCGGAACCGAAGACCAGAACGATCTCAGCGACCTTACAACCGCGCTGAGAGGCTTCCCGGAAACGCTCGAGGACAAGGAAGACAAGCTTATCGCCGCCGCCATGATCGAGAAGATGATCTCGGACTATCTCGGCGGTAAGGTCGACAATACCCTTGACGAATACAAGAAGAGAGGCGGAGTCCTTGAGAAGACGGCGTTCTACAAGCGCATGGCGAACCTCGGCGACGCGCTGAGGAAGTATCTGCGCGACCATGACATCACGCCGATGTATCAGAAAGGCGCAGAAACCGAAGCTCCGCAGTACATCATGAAGACCCTGCAGGACCTTGGCTATGAGACCGTGGATGACCTTGTGTCCGATCTCCTCATGGCGAAGGGCAAAGACGCCTTCATCTCCGACTTCATGGCGCAGAAGCTTGACGAGTACAAGCGCGCGTTCATGGAGTCACCGGAATGGAACTCCGATGCCGGTGCGCTGAAGTATCTCGATGCCATCATGGATGCTCTGAAGCTGACCAAGGGGATGAAATTCTCCCAGAGGGTCGCGGCAGAGACCGACAGGGCGGAACGCGAGATGAAAGCCGAGAAGACTGTCGGCGAGATGCTGAAGCTCCAGACGGTCCGTGCGATTGAGACGAGCCTCAAGTCCAGCGTCGCGCGTCTGCTGAAGACCATCAAGACGAACAAGGGGAACCGCGAGGCGGCGGTTGATGCGGCGGTGGAAGTCCACAGGCTTGCCGCCCAGCTCAAGGTCGCGCGTCAGCTCCATACTGAAGTCGAGAAGATGCTCCGCAAGGCGAAGCGATTCGGGAAGACCAAGGCCGGAGTCACCATCGACGGAGATGCTCTGAACGCCATCAAGGCTCTGAACCGGCACTTCGGTCTGTCCAACGCGAAGCCGAACTGGACGACGAGACCCGGCGATCCGAAGACTCCCTACCAGGTCGTTCAGGAAATGGTGCGTCTCCGCGCGGAACCCATGCGTTTCGAGAATGAGGCGGAGAAACAGGCGTATATCGCCGAGGTCACCAACGGCATCATGTCGCAGTGGTCCGACAAGATGCAGGCGGCGATGCTTCTGCCGTCCAACGAGGCAAACCCGAACGTCGAGCCGTTCACCGACATGAAGTACGACGAGTTTGAGGAGCTCGGGAAGGTTCTCAAGTTCCTCTACAAGGCGAGCCGCGACATGATGGAATCGGTCGACGGGAGCTTCGCGTCCGAACTGAAGAAGCGGAAAGACGCCATCTTCGGCGAGATGGCGGAGAACAAGACCGGAGACTATTCCGAGCTTGACGAGGTCAGCGGATGGGAGAAGACGAAGAGCCGTGTCCGCAGCGGACTCCACATCGGCAAGAGTCTGCAGTGGTTCGCGCACCTCTTCTCCGGCTACAAGGAGTTCTACGGGAAGCACGATCTCGGCGCGTTCCGCAGATACTTCGAGCTTCCGATTGCCGAGGGTGAGAGCAAGCAGTTCTACTGGCAGGAGAAGATTTCCAAGGAGGTCAAGCCGCACCTCGAAGCGCTGATGCGGTCCGCGAAGGAACGCGGCATCTCCGCCAAGGTCAACAACGAGGATGCCATCAGGCATGCCGGTTACGGCGCGACCATCAAGGGAAAGGCGATGGCGTTTATCCTGCTGAACGCCGGTAACCTCGGGAACCGTCAGAGGCTCATGTCCGGCTACGGATGGAGCGAGGACGAACTCAACGGAATCCTGGCGCAGTTCTCGGAAGAGGACTTCAAGCACGCGGATGCCATCTGGGCTTCCCTTGCCAAGCTCGGCAGCGAGATGGCGGATGTCTTCTACAAGGAACGCCACTACCGCATGAAGCACGTCGATGCCGCGACGATCGAGCTGACCAACTATGAGGGAAAACGCATCGTCTCACAGGGCGGCTACTATCCGCTGGCGTATAAGTATAGCGGCGTGAAGAGCAGTGAAGACTTCGACATCATGAATCCGCCGCACCGCCCCGAGAAGATGGCGGAGCCGTCATCCACGAAGGACCGTGCGGAGAAGGTCGAAGACAGATTCGTCCGCCTCGACTGGTCTGTGCTGAACAAGCACATCCATGAGGGCGCGCGCTACATCGGACTCTGGGAACCGCTCCGTATGGCAAACGCCATCTACCGCGACAAGCAGTTCTACAGGAGCGTGACCGAGAACTTCGGTCGCGAAGCCTACGATGTCTTCGCCAAGCTGATGGACTTCGTGAACAACCCGGACCAGAGATTCAAGTACGGAAAGATTGCGAACCGCGTGGCATCCATCATGGCGACCGCCGCTCTCGGCTTCAAGGTCACGACGATGGAGAAGCAGTGGGCTTCCCTGTGGGTCGGCGTGGACCGTCTCGGAAACGCAGGATATTTCACCGATGCGTTCGAATCGTTCTGGTCAAATCCGAAGGCATTCGTGGATGCCGTCAGCGAAATCTCGCCCTTCATCCGTGACCGCTACAACCTCATCGACCGCGACCTCACTGTGCTTGACACGGAGTTCAAGAAGCCCATCGAGCAGTTCGAGGACAAGTACAGACAGCTTGCCTTCCTCGGCATGAAGAAGATGGACCTCTGCGTTGCCGCCATCCAGTGGCAGGCGGCGTTCGACTTCGCGCAGAACACCTACAAGGACATGACGATCTCCATGTGCAGAGCATGGGCGGATGACTTCGTGGCATCCTCTCAGGGTGCGGCAAGAACCATTGACATCCCGGCGGTTCAGCTTGATGCCATCGGCAGAATGCTGACTCCGTTCTTCGGACCGGCATGCGCCGCCGCCAATACGCGCATCGCAGGACTGTCCGTCTACGGCAAGATGGATGCAGGCGAACGCCTCTCGTTCGCCGTGGAGAACTTCGTGGTTCCGGCTCTTATGTGCGCGTTCATCATGGCAGTCGCGAACGGCCTCTTCCGCATCGACGATGACGATGACTGGGACCGTGTGCGGAGATCGTTCTTCCGCAACCTGCTTGCCGAACCTATCAGTGGCATTCCGTATGTGCAGGATGTCGCGGATGCCATGATCGGAGTCTTCGTCGACGGACGTGCAGGCGGACGGAATGTCTTCGAGGTCGGCATGCTCCGTCCTGCGGAAGACATGATGAGCGATGCCAAGAAGATTCTCGTCAATCTCAGAAACCTCGACAACCTCGACCAGTCTCTGTACATCGGAGCGCGCATCGCTGGCGAGTGGTACGGCATCACGGTCATTCAGGCGGCTGAGGATTATGAGAAGATGGCAATCAGAAATCACTTCTATCCGTTTGACAAATCGATTGAAAAAACCTTAGGGGACAACTGAAAGGAGACAAGAAATGAGCAACATTCCATGGGACCAGGTACCGGTGACGAACTGTACCGGAACCGGAGTGGCGACTGAGTTCAGCTATGAGTTCTACGCGCCGGACATCCGCGACGTGTTCGTGGAGATCGGGGGGACACTCGTAGACGAAGCTGAATGGAGGGCCGTGAAGGATTCCGACAGTACGGGGCGGATCATCTTCAACACCGCACCGGAAGATGGGGCGGAAATCAAAATCTATCGTTCGACGCCGATCACGCAGGAGACCGTATGGCAGCAGGGCCAGGCGTTCTACGCCGATACGGTCATGTCGGCATTCGACAAGCTCACCATGATCGCACAGGAGCAGCGCGGAGGGGAAGTAAACGTCCCGGGGACAGTCGTGACGGCTCACAGTGCGACCTACGCGACGAGTGCGACCTACGCGAGCAGCGCGACACGGGCAGGGTCTGCGACGACCGCAGGCGTGGCAAGCGGACTCACTGCCGCCGCGAAGACCGACATCCTGAACTCGGCGTCCTACGACGGCCCGTTCAAGGCGACGCACGGCGGGTTCAGCCCGGGACTCCGGTACATCAATATCTCGGCTGGCGGCATCAGTATGAACGGAAGTTCCTACCAGGTCACAAGCGGACGCGCCGCCGTACCGGACACGGGCGGGACGGCGTATCTGGTCGGGACGTCCAGCGGGACAGGGTACAGCTTCAGCTATACCGGGACGGAACCGACTTCGGCGGCAGGGCAGTTCTATGCGCCCATCGCCTCGTTCGCGGACAACGCGGTCAAGCAGATTCAGTTCGGGAACATCGTGGATGTGACGCTTGGAGGAGGCGGAGGTGGAAGCGGCGATGTGAACTACGCTTCTTCTGCCGGAGTAGCAGACAGCCTCGCCGCATCTGCGGCGCAGGATATTGTGGACGCGGCGGTTACGTCCGCCCAGAGCGGGGTTAAGACGTTCTTCTCATCAACTGAGAGGACCGCTCTCGCAATCGGGTCAGGCACAAACGTGACATACTACACGACGAGCGCGACCGGCGGGCCAAACGTTTCTGCTGTCGGCGTTGGTCTTGGCGGCGTTATCGCGGGGATGGTTTCCGCTCCCGACGGCGCGGATGATACGTGGAGCATGAACCTCACGATTGGGGATCAGTACTTCTATCTTCTGAAGCCAGTTCAGATTCCAATCGAGGTTAAGGACGGGTACGATCAGACTGTTGGAAACGGAGTGATTTACTCTCCTCGCATTGCTCAGATATGTTTCCCCGTCGGGCCGGACACAAACTTCCATGTTTACGCGACTGACCCCGATGGGCTCGGAATCGGTTCAACAGCACTGTATTTTTACCCGAACAAAGAGATCGTTTAACCAACTAAGGAGAAATAACTATGGAAAATGACGAAACCACTATCAGTCAGTTCGGGGTGAACGCCTCTCCCCTCTATCGCGCGTCGGTAGACAACGGGGTGACGGTCATCAAAACCTATGACACGGGAACCCCGATGTGGGTAATCAACGGGGATATCGCAGGCGGCGCGAAACCCATGACAACTGACGAACGAACCGCCATCACGCCTGCGGAAGGTGAACTCATCTACGACACCGACCTCGGATCGCTGTACATTGGAGACGGCGTGACGCAGGGCGGCGTTGCCGTCGGTGGAGGCGGTGGCGGCGGGGGAGATTATACCTTCTCCAGCGAGTTCACTGTAACAGGCGCTGGCGGTGTTTCTATTAACACGATCAGCGGGAGCAAGATCACCGGCGCGGTCGCCTCGGCGTCTGTCGCGGATGCTCTCGTTGAGGGCGGCACCGTCGGCTATGCTGTGAACGCCGGGACCGCCACGTCTGCAACCAATGCAACCAATGCCACCAGTGCCACCAGTGCGGGAAGCGCAGGCCACGCCACACTTGCAGGTGGCCTCGATACTGGCGTAGTCGTCACGTCCGCAACCAACGCCACCAACGCGACGAACGCCACTAGCGCCACCAACGCGACCAATGCCACAAGCGCCACCAATGCGGGCTACGCCACCAGCGCAGGCACGGCTGGCGCACTCGCCACGGGCGTAATCGTCGCATCGGCCTCCGCCGCCACCACGGCTGGAACCGCTACCAGCGCCACCAGCGCCACCTACCTCGGAGGAGCCACAAAAGCTCAGATCATCGACTCCGCAGTCTCGTCTGCATCCGGCGGCGTCGTGGGCAACGTTGCCACGGTTGAAAACGTGATGACGGGCGTAACCGGTGGCACGCAAACTATTGTGGATGTCGATTCCCTGCGCGGCGGCCTTACCGCAGGTCAGGCGGTCGATGTCACCAGCGAACCGGATGCTTTCGCCACACGCGCGTCCGGCGGCGGCTATCGCGATACGTTCACATGGGATTTCGATTCATACAGCACGTTCGGTTTCGAGTCGTTCCCGAAATTTGTGGCCGGACTCAAATATCTGATGATTTGCGATGTGACGCCGTCTACAAATATGACCGTTATGCCGTTCGGACGATGGATTGACGATGGAACTATGACCCCGCGCATGATTTATTCCGGCGAGACCACGCGACTGGCTTTTGTGTTTGATCAGGCGGACCATGCTCGTCTGCAATTCACGGACTTCTTCAATGAAAGCGCGACATTCTCTAATGTCCGCGAATATGAAGTGACGGCATGCTCGGATGACGCGATTGCCTATATCGCCGCGCTCTCCAATCCAGATTCGTTCCAGGACTATTATCTGGTGAAGCGGGACATGGTCAGCCCGTGGACGTACATGATCGACATGAGGTCGTCCCCTGCAACCACGGTTGCAGCCGGACTGGCCTATCAGATTGACTGCACGTCCGGCAGTCACATCATCACTGTTGACACCTGCCCGACCGGATTCATCGGACGTGATACGTTCGTCCGCCTGCTGGTCGGCGAAACCGGCGGCGTGGTCGTTCAATCCCCGCTGAAACTGGCATCCCCGCTGACGGCAAATGCCATCAACAACTGCGTTGTTCAGTATCGCGATGGAGAAGCTATCTTGACGCTGACAGACATCTTCGGCGGCTACCTCGTGACGGACGCGACCGGCACGACCGAGGGGTCCATGTATTACGGTCTCACCACCGGATACAACTATATCACCGTCTCTCCCGTTCTCGACGGAACTCCAATCGATCTCGGCGGCGCGACAGTTTCTGTCAAAAAGACAATCACCGGCAACGGCATCACCAGCACGTTCCTCTCCGGGAGTATCAAGCCGGCGGCAAACACCACATTCTCGGACGTCTCGTTCCAGAACGTGACGATCCTGACCGGCGGCACGTTCTCGCTCCAGAAGCAGACGGCCATTCCGGCTGGCGGCTCCGTCGATTGCTCCGGCACATTCGCCCTCTCCGGCGGCACGATCGACGGTTCGCTCATCACGCGCGACGTCCTTGCCACGATCACCAACAAGATCGATGTTACCGGCAGCGGAACTGTTTCGCTGAAAAGCAGTCAATTCGCCTGCTCCGGCGCGGCCGCGAAAGCCACATTCAGCGGCATCACATTCTCCGGTTGCGGTTCCAGCACCGCAGCGGGCAATGGCGGCGTGGTATCGCTGAACGGCGGAGCCTCGGCCACATTCGTCGGTTGCACGTTCAGCGGCAATCAGGCGAAGAATGGCGGTGTGCTGTACAACAACGCAGGATGCACGGCAAGATTCTCCTCCTGTACGATCACCGGAAACACAGCTACAGCATCGTTGTTCGGATATCTGAATAAAGGTGTGACCTATATCACCGACAGCGTGATCGACGAGGGGCAGAATATGCAGTTTGCAGGAGCCGGGTCTGGATGGATCGTGTTCGCAGGTAGTAATACACTCAAAGGTGCAATCAGCCGCATTGGTTCGACAACCTCCGGCACTGTTTTGATTTCCGCAGGAGCCACGCTCAACGCCTCCGGCGTGACAGGAACGGCGACAGCCGATTTTATTGCTCCTGTCGGCGGCATCATCGTCGGGACCGGAACGCCGACTGCGTGGACGCAGACCGGCGAGGCGACGTTCATCAATCAAGGCGGAAGCGCCGTCACTCTGACCGGCTCCATGACCTCGATCAAAAAAAATGGAACCACGACCTAATCAGAATCTGGAGGACAGAAATATGAAGACATACACTATTGGCGAAAAAACCTTCAACGAACTCCCCGACCCCCTCGAATTCGAGGGGGCATACTACTCACCCATGACCGAAGAACGCTTTGTGTCTCTTGGCGGCACGGTTCAGGACGACGGCGAGCTCACGCCGAAGGAGCGCGTCTGCGAATCGTTCGCGGCACTCATCGCCGATCTTGCGCAAAAGACCGACAAGATCACGCCGGAAGAGTTTCTTCAGGCGGCGCAGAACGGCATCAGCTCCGACCTGATCGCATTCGCCCGTGAACGCGACGTCCCGGAGGAAGTCATCGCCGAGGGCCGAGCCCGCATCGTGGAGATCATGGCGGACGCACTCCGGTTCGGCGTGAGCTGGGCGGAGCTCATCGCGGGCGTGATTCCGAAATGAAGTACACCCGTCCAGAAGCATCGGTTCTCAGCGGTCGCGCAAGGGAGCTCCGTCTCTCCGGGGCGGAGCTTCTGGACGACCTCGAAGCCGTCATGCGTGAATGTAATGGGATTGGGGCGGACTGGATGCCTGTCGTTATGACGAAGCTCTGCACGAAGCTCAACCCTGTCATGGAGGTCCCTGCGGCTATCCACGACCGCCGTTACATGACGCGAGGCATCACGAGGTCCGATGCCGACCTTGAGTTCCTAACGAACACGCTCAAAGTCATCAAGGACAGATACGCATGGTGGAATCCATGGCGGTATCTTATGATGCGACGTGCAGTCCGCTACTACTCGTACCTCGTCATGTTCGGGGACATGGCGTGGGAGGAGGCTAAGAAAAAGAAATGAACAAAGACGAAGAAAAGAAAACGCCGGAAGTTCCGGTTGAACTCATCGAACTCAAGAGCGAGGTGAAGTCCGGGTTTGCTGCCGTCGAGCAGCAGATGATAACGATATTCAAGTCGCTTGAGAAAATCGACCACACACTCAACGGGAACGGTCAGCCCGGTATCGTGGAGAAAGTGGCGCGCCTTGAGGAACGATTGCAGGGAACATGGAAGACCCTCATCATCCTCGGGTGGCTCGCGAACTTCGCGGTCGCCGTCATCGCCATTCTCGTTGCCATCTTCAAACATGGAGGAGTAACGCCATGAAACGAATCCTTGCAGCAACCGCCGTCACCCTTCTGCTCACGTCCTGCGGTCACAACCTCGGGACGGTCGTGCATGGCAAATTCATCAACGTCGGCTATGACCCCGAAATCAACAAGGTCGGGATTCAGTATGTTGACGGCATCATGATGACGGGCGTAAACAAAGAGCTGTCGAAGAACAAGCTCAAGTTCATCGACAGCGTGGAAAAGGATGGCATCAAGACCGTGACTGAAATCGACTACGCGAATGAGAACGGCTCCCAGGTCACCGGGTATCAGGTAGACCTAGAGAAAGCTCGGCAAGCCAACGGCGGACCGTCTCAATCGGAAGCGAAGGAATAAGCTCCATCAGCTTCTGCCTCTCAACCTCTCCTTGGTTGTCTCCCTGCTCTTCGACAAAAAGGGCGGGGAGCTTTTGTATCTGGGCGCGGAGGTCTTCCTCTGTGTCGTGGTCGGCGTAATGCCGGGTCATCTCCAAGACCTTGTGGCCGACCATCTTGGCGATAAGGTCCTCCGGCACTCCGGCTTTCTTCGCCTGGTAGCAGAAGACGTGGCGCATGGAATGCAAGTCTTTGACGGAAACCCGACGGAGTCCGCCATCCACACACGTCTCGATGCCGAGTCCTTCCAGGAATCGTTTCACTGCGCGCGAGACGGATGTCCTATTATTGAGGTACATCCGCGCATGTTCCGGTAGGACATACTCGCTGATGTGCGGAATCGTACGGAGAAACGAGGCAAGTCCTGGAAGAATAGGGAGAAGGATGTCTGCACCGGTCTTGCGGCGCGTACGCCGAATCATGCCGCCGGAGAAATCGATCTCGGACCACTTCAGCGTGCAGATGTCACCCTCGGTCAAGCCGGAGTTCGCGGCGATGACGAAGAGAGGAAGACAGAAAGGGTCATTCTGCAGGCCGTCCCCTATCAGCTTCAGTTCGTCCATCGTGAAGACCTCGCGCGCCGTAGGATCGGAAGCGGGGAGTATCACGCCTGACCACGGAGAGCGGACAAGACCGGCATCTTCCTCGAGGCGACCCATGACCCACTTGCATGCCGCCACGTATTCCTTGATGGTCTTGGGGGAACGCTTCGCATCGACAAGGAACTTGACAAAGGCTTCGCAATGGGAGCGGCGGATGTCGGCGAGAAGCTTTACGTCCGGGTAGTTCTCCGCAAGGAAGTCAACGAAGGCATTCCAATAGGATTCGCGTAAAGACGCGTAGAAAGCCCCTGCATCGCGCCGGGATGGTTTTGCGGCCGCAAGGGCGTGGGCTTCATTAAGTGCGATGTCATGCCCCCCGGAGAGCTCTTTCCGGTAATTCTCGACAAGAGCCACCACCGTCTTGTTCCGGCGGACATCGATCTCCGCCTGTTTCACAAACTCGATCTCGACGGCGGCTTCTTTCTTCTTCTGTTCCTCGTAGGCTTTCGCCTGCGCTTCTGTCTGGCATCCGATGCAAGGACCGGAAACACGTTTGTTCCCGATTTGGAAGCGATAATGCCAGCGGTCTCCTCTAAGCATGACAGACATGTTGGTTAACTCCATGGTTAATGGTGATACGCGGTGACACAAAAGCACTCGCCCATGGCTCAGAAGTGGCACAGAAGTGGCACAAGACTTATGATTTTTGTTGTAAGTCTGGCATCCCCAATGGGATTCGAACCCATGTTGCCAGGATGAGAACCAAAAGTCTTTGAGCTTAGACGGCGTTTTTGTCATGATGTTTTGACAGCATTACTGTACACGATACATCATGAGATGTCAAACGAAAGTGGCACAAAAGTGGCACAAAATTTTGGGCTAAGAAACCCGTCCCCATCGAAACGAGGACGGGTCATGGCGGCGAATCAGACGCTGTGGGACATGACGTAGCGGTCGAGTTCCGATCTTGCGATGACCACCCGGCAGTTCCTGTGTTCCCCAAGCTTGTGGACGCTGATCTCCCCCGCGCGAATCTTGCGGTAGATTCCGGGACGGGAGATGCCGATGTACTTGGCGGCGTCCTTGATGGAGAGGAAGCCTCCGGTGGGTTCGGTCTGCTTTGGAGAGACGGGGGTGAACGCTTCACCGTAGGGAGCGAGCAGGGCGTTGACTGCGGCGATGATGTTATCGGGTACGAGTGTTGGCATTTGGTTTCTCCTTGGTTAGGTCTTCACGGTAGTAGTCGCACTTCACTCTGCCGGGGTATGTGTTCGTCTGGGACGGGCGGCAGAAGTAGACGGTGCGCTGCATACCGTATGTATTGGTCTTGGTTCGGACTCCGCAGAAGATGCAGGTCGGGCATAGGTAGTGCGCGCGTGGTCGCGGCTTCTTATGTCGCTTTGGTTTTGACATCCTTGTCCTCCGTCTTTGCGAGTTTCTTTGCCATCTTCTCGATGAAAGCGGCGTGGTCGTGGAGGCGGTTCTCGAAATCTTCCTTTGCCCACTTGATTGCCTCCTGAATCGCTTCGGCTTCGGTCGCAAAAACGTCATCCTCTTTGGTGTTAAAGAACTCGTCTCTGTCGATAAGTCTACCTTCCTCCTGGATGTGGTAGAGCCGGAAAAATCCGTGATCGTCTTTCCGAAGAACAATCCACTTGCCTATGTGCCCGTAGGCTTCCGTCCAAACAATGTCTCCGGGTTTCATTCTTCAGCTTCCTTTCTGACCTGCTCCAGCGTCAGGAACAGGGCGTTGGTGATGTCCTTGAGACCGGAGTAGAACGCCCTCTTCTCCTCATCGGAAAGACCGTTCAGAATTCCTTCCAGTGTTTCAATGGACGCGAGCGTCTTGATGGAACCATTCACAATTCCCTTCGTTGCCTCAGTCACCATCTCGGAAAGATGCTGCACTAAAAACTGTTCGTGGCTCATTCCTGACCTCTCTTCTGTTTTCTGCGGGATGCGTCGCCCTTAGCGCGGCACTTCCGGCATTGGGTTATAGAGTATTTGCCGAATGCGGTGGACGGCAGAGTCCGTCCGCATGACTGGCACTTCAGTATCTCGGGTTTCTGTTTGGGTTTCATCCGTTCTCCTCCTCATCGGCTTGTCGGTCGAGGTCTGCAAGGATAATACGTGCCGCTTCGCGTGCCTTGGCGAGAGCTTCCTTCTTCGACGTGCAGAGCAATTCACGCTGAATTGTGATCTCGCGTCGTCCGTCCGTGAACGTAGCAAAAGGCGAGCATCCCTTCTTCACGAATCCGTGGGCGAACACAAGCGAGAGGCGATCCGATTTTGTCGAAGAGATCACTTTCCAGGCGTCAATCCATTCAGCCATTTTATGCCTCCAGTTTTCCGAGTAAGATTTCTGCGTAGGTATAGACCGGGATGCCGAACCGGCGAGCGACTGCGGCTTCGAGAAGTGAGCCGCGACTGCGCTTCCATCCTGCGAGCATGACAAGGGCATCCGGCTTGGATGTCTGGAGAATCATCCAGATGTCCATGGCAAGGAACTCCGCCCAGATTTCCGGCTCCCCGGCATCTTCCGGGAAGTCGGGGTATGGCAGGTTATGCGGGTTGATACAGGCGAAACCGAGTTCGCGGAGACGGTGTTCCGCGTCCTCAAACGCCTGTCGGTTCAGGTCAACTACTCCGGTCATGGGGCCGGAGATGTAGAGTAGTTTTTTGTTCATTGTGGGTTTCCAGTTAAAAGTTGTTTCTCCGGTGTACGGATTCCATTTCGCGTCGAGTATCCATGTCATTCCTCAAGGCCTCTCATCTGCTATTCTCCGGTGTGCGGGTCGATTTCAACACACAAACGGAATGTTCCGATTTTCTCGAAAGCGGGATTGCTCTTGATCGAGATGTAGATGTACTGCAGAAGAGAACGTGAAAACATGTGAGCCATGCTATCCAGCAGGGTGTTGAGGCTATGGTATGCGTTTCGGATTTCGACTTTGCGCTCTTCGCCATAGAAATCAACGACAACCAACTCTCCGAGATGGATGCACCGCGTCTGCTTTGTGTGCCACGTTCCAACAACCTCGTCACGCCGAACATCTACGGTGATGCGCTCAAACCCATCGTTGATTTCGGCAGTGTAGACATAGTCGCCTTTCTTATACGGCACGAACCCGTGCTTTTCGATCTTTGGCAACTGGTCTCTGTAAAGCATTGCGGCGAGTTCCGCGACCAGCTTTTGGCTTTCTTCGTCATATTTCTTGTTCATTCCTCAAACTCCTCGATTCGGCGACCAATCCACTCCATGCAATTGGCTGCCATCGAATTTCCTTCCGCCTTGTACCTCGGAGCATCGGGGCACTCCTCTTCGGGTTTGCCCTGCCATGAGATTCGCGTGTGGTTATCGGGATGGCCCATGAGTCGCTCAGCCTCGATGGGCGTCAATCGGCGGACGGTCTTCTGACACACCCCCATGACCCCGGTCGCATTCTGTGTGTACGCGATCTCTTCCTGTGCGCCGATGCCGTTGCCGCCGTTCTCGGCTTGTCGACCGATGACGTTCTCGGCAATGGCGACGGCTTGGTATTTGGACGCGTCCTGAAGCTGATTCTTGATGTACATCTTGGCTTCGAGGGTGGGCGAAACCGCAAGTTGCGCGAAGTCGGTCACGCGGTTGTTGTGGTCACCGGTAAGAGTCCCGCTGATGGCTCCGTTCTCGCGACCTTGACCGTCGTAGCAGACATAGTTCTGTTGCTTCATGCCTTGTTCAGCGGCAAGCGCACCTGCAATCGCTCCGTCACCATTCATCTGACGGACTTCGTCGCGCGCATTTTGCTGGAAGCACACCACATCCGGCACTTGATTCCCGCCGGACGGCTGAGCCTTGAGAGACGGCGAGAGCTCATCGGAATAACCGATGCTCCCTGCCTTTGCGCCTTGTCCGCCCATGAACGAGCCGACAACGAGCTTCATGTCACCTCTCACTCCGCTTTCGTGGGTGGTGACCGGTCCGCTTATCTCGTCCATCTCTCGTCCGCCGTAGGATGCGCCATTGGCGATGACCGCCTGCAGTCTTCCTTTGTCTGGTTCGAGCGCATTGTTGCTCGAACAGGTGACACTGCCGGCAACCTGTCCGCCGTCCCAGAACTGCGAGACAATCGTCCGCTCGTTCCAAGTTCCGGCTGGGCCTTTGTAGCTCGATGCCTCGAGGCAGTTCGCGGATTCCTCAGCGAACTCCACCAGCGTCTGGTCATTGCCGGTCTGTAGGGTATGGGAGAGGTTGTCCCCTATCAGGGCTCCCTTTCCACCCCCGTCGCATCCGGCTCGCATCCGCACTGTCTGAGCAGAGCCTGCTCCAGTATCTCGGGCAAGCGTTTCCCTCGTGCGGATGCGCGGTGGAGTATCCCACGACAGGCGGTCGGGCTCAAGTAATATTGCGGCGGCACGTTCCCAGTCTCCAAGACATCCGAGAGCGAAGACACGCCGTCTGCGCTGGGGAACGGCGAACGGAAAGCCGGGAACTCGGGTAAATTGCGCGTCCAGCACTCGCCACGCGACTCCGAATCTGTCGGGTCTGCGGTTCTTTGCGAGTCCGCTTGACTTCCACCCCCCCCTAGGGGGTTCGATGCGGTATCCGACGAACCAGGATAGAAGGGTAGCGAAATCTCTTCCGCCGTTGCTGGAAAAAGCACCGGGTACGTTTTCCCAGAGGAAGAAACGACACTTCGCCTCATAAGCCAATCGGACAAAGTCAAGGGCGAGACTTGATCTTGTTTTTTCGGCGTTGTCTTCGTCGCGTTTTTCGATGTCCCCGAAGCCCGCTCTTTTACCGGCGACGGAGAGGTCTTGGCAGGGGGTTCCTCCGACCAGAAGGTCAACTGCTCCCACATAGTCTTGTCCTTTGATTTTGGTGAAGTCCCCGAGGTTGGGGACGATGCCGGTATCCGGCAGTTTGTTGATTTGTCTCAGCCACGATTCCCGCATCTTGCGGTCTTTCTCGTCGGATGCTTCGGCGGGATCGAGGGGATGCAGGGGCTTGGTTGCGTTGAAACGCTGCTGAAGCACGGCGCACGGGAAAGGTTCGACCTCGGCGAAGAAGACAGGCTTCCATCCGAGCTTTCCCCATGCGAGGCTTGCGGCTTCAACACCGGAGCAGACGCTTCCGTAACGAATCTCAGACATCGGCTTTTCTCCTTTCCCTGAGAACCCTCTGCTCCTCGATCTTGCGTTCGCGGTAAGCAGGGTCGATGCGGTATCTGCGCCGGTTGTTGGCGTTGATGCGGTCGCGGTTGTTGCGCTTCCACATCTTCGCAAGCTCGATGAGGTGCTCGCGGTGTTCGAGGTAGTAGGCGCGGTAGTAGGCGGTCATGTCGGTCATTCTCCGTCCCTCACTTTCTTTAGCAGCGGCCATACATCGAACGCGCCGCAGTCTGTTCTATTTTTCGGGCATCCATGTTCGATCATGTCTTTGTTGATTGAAATATCGTCGATTGTTTTTGCGGTATGACGCAGACAGTCAACGCATCGAAAATACGTCTGTTTGTTCAGCGCATCGTACAGCTCCGGCAGACGAGAGATGCGGTTGGCGGTTTCAAGTGTCGAACATTCACAAGCCCAGAAACCATCCGACTCCGTTACATCGAAGGGATATGTACGATTATTAACTCCCCACGGTGCATCGAAAATTCGTTTCGTTTCGTCAGTCATGGTTCACCTCGGTTTCTTTCACCTCAAACGAGGCTTCTTTCGCTTCGTCCTTTATTGCGTTGATGATGCGTTCGGCGCGGATTGTCTGCGGAGCATACGCATTAAAGGCGTATGTAATCAGTTCAATCGCCTTGCTAAGTTTGATAACGGTCATTCGTTCACCTCGTTTTCTCCGCGTGCTTTTCGTAAAGCCTTTTCTGCGATGCAGTAGATTTCGCTGTCCTCTGCCTGAACGCGGTGCTCCTGCGCGATGGCAAGCTCGGTTTCCATGATCTTTTCAAGAGCAGCCAGCATCCTCGGCGCGGCGACGATGAGGTTGGCGTTGGCTTCGGCTTCATCGTCGGTAATGCCGGGTTTACCAGCGAAAGGATACTGTGTAAAACATTGGCAAACGGCTTGATTCAGTGAATCCCTGACCATGTAAACGCCCTGGTCTTCGTCGTTGAAAAAATCTGTTTCCCACGGTCCGGGAGTGAATTGGGGTTCGGTCATGCTTCACCTTCCTCTCTGACAGGGATGGTATAGCCCTCGATGAGGTCGTCGATGTAGACCCACTTGGTTACGAGCCGCCACGCATAGCCGACTCCCTTGGGGAGGAAGACGGAGAAGTAGGGTTCGTTCGTGTCGGCGGTCATGGAAAGATACCCGGCGGCGGGGAAAGCAGGGTAGTCCTCGAACTTGATAAGCGCGAGGATGTTTCTGTATTTCTGGGGGAGTTTAGTCATGGGATTTTCTCCAGGGGGATAAGAGTCTTTGTTTCTTCGTCGAAGCCGAGAATGTACCATCCGGTCTCCGTCTTGATGCAGCCGATGATGGTGATGGGGTGGTTATTCATCGGCTTTGTTCCTCTTCAGGCGTTTGATGCGGTAGACGGTGCGGCGGGTGCGGTTCGTGAACTCGCCGTTTTCCTTCCACCACTTCCGTCCGTACTCGCGGAGACGTTCGCGGTTCCGCAGGTAGTATTCGTGCATGTAGACCTTGCGTTCTTCAGCGGTCATGTTTCACCTCGCTTCCGAAGATCGGCACTACGGTCTTGCGTTCCGGGATGATGCGGGCGCAGGTGAACTTCTCGCGGAGACGGCGCATGGCTGGGGCTTCATCACCGAATGTCGCCGCGACACTGCCGGTATAGAAGTTGCCGAGCAACCACACGACGGCATGACACGCGCCGGATGCCACGTCTTCGAGAAGCCGGAACATGAACTCGCGTGTGGAGTCGGAGTTTACGGTCTTCCCGGCGCATTCGTCGATGATGAGGAAGTCATTGGACTCGATCTCGGCGAAGAGCGCGCGGATGGAGTTCGGGTTGTCGTTGGTGCAACGGACCTCGCGCCAGCGGTCGAGGAGTTCCGCCATGTAGTAGACGTGGACGGTGGCGTTGGCCTTGAGCAGGGAGCGGATGACGAATCCTGCGGACGTGCTCTTGCCGGTTCCTGTCTCGCCGGAGAGGAGAACGTTCTCGGTCCGGTGTTTGTGGAGCCAGTCGGCGACATAGGGCACGTACGGCTTGCGGACGGCATATTCCGGTCTGACTCCGGCCTGTGCGACGAGGGTATCCAGCCACTCGGCCTCTTCCTTCTCGATCTCTCTGGCCTCGGCCTCTTCCTCTTCCTGCCTCCGTGCTTCGAAGCAGCTGGAGCAGAGCCACGGGAACTCCATGTCGTTCTCGAGGAACTTGTCCACGATATGCGCCGGGATGCGCGTCTCGCAGACAGCTCCGCATTTGTTGCAGATTACTCTCATAATCCGGTGTAGTCCTTCTTGGGTTGGATGTCTTTGCTCTTTGCGGGGAAGAGCCCCTGCCAGTCATTCTGAATGCTGGTCTCGATGATGCGCGAAGCATCGGTCGGTTCGTATTCCCCGAGAAGGGAAAGCTGACGGGTGGCGGCGAAGTGGCTGACTTTCTTCCGGGTCTTCTTCCGGTAGTCAAGCCACTCGCGCCATGATTCCCTGAAGCTCTCGCTGTATCTCAGATGATCCGGCATCAGAGATGCAAACTCTTCGAGATCGGTCTGCGACTCGCTCTCTAATGCGTACGCATCTGCATGAGCGCAAGCGTTAAACCCTTCTCTTTTTTCTTGCTCTTTTAAGATAGGGGGATAGGGGGAAGAAACTTTCTCTTCTTTTGTCTCTTGCCTCAGCATTGCTCGGGCATTGCTTGAGCAATTGCTCGGGCTTTGCTCTGGCTTTGCTTGAGCAAAATTTCTTAAATTGAGCTGAACATCGCGCTTTTTTTGAGAAATTTCAATCTTTTTTTTGGCGATTTCAAAAACAGTTTTTGATTTGTTTTTTTCAAAAACTTTCTCGTTTCCATAAAAAGCGTAATCGAGGATCGCCTCGTAAAGATCGAGACGCACGGACTTCGGCATGGCCTGTATCAGCCGATGCCACATTTCGTAGAAAAATGTTCTTTCGTCCGGCATTGGCGGTCCTTACTTCGCGCGGGTCGCGTTGACGTAGGTCTTCTCGAACCGGACACCGGGGATGGAGATGGAGCCCTTGGTTGCCTTTGCGAGCGCATCCAACGCGCTCTGGTTGACGATAAGGTATTCCCTCGGCACTTTGTCGGGGTCGGTGACAATCGCCTTCCAGACGGCGCGCATTGACGTTCCCTCGCATTTCGGCATGACGGTCACGGCGGCTTCGGCAAGGATGGCTTCCGCGACGGCTTCCTGCGCGGTGTCAGTATCTCCGGATGCTTCCGCTTCGGCGGCGAGACGCGCCATGTCCTCGGCTTCCTTCCGGCGGCGTTCCTCTTCCGCCGCGATGCGCGCCTGTTCGGCGGCATACCACTTGGTGGTCGCAACCTTCAGAGCGTTGATTCTGGTGTCAACCGGGGCGAGCATCTGTTTCTCGGCGTTGCAGATCGCCTTGTGGGCGTCTGCCGCTTTTTTCTTGGATTCCGAGAAAAAGTCGATGACTTTTTTCTTTTGGGACTGGAGCCGGGCGATGAGTCCGTTTGCGTTTGCGAACGATACCTGGTCCACGACTTCGATCTCGGATCGGACAAGGTTATTGACTTCGTTCTGAAGTTCGGTCTGTGTGGTGTCCATTGTTATCTCCATCTGTTGCGGATGCAACCGTTCTTGACGCGCCACTTGTAGTCGGCAAGGATGGCGAGCCAAACAAGGGGTTCGTAGGGGTAGTCGATGATGATGCCTTGACCGCCTCGCGTGAGGTAGTCGCACGTCAGTCGGCGAGGCTTCTCCTGCATGTCGGGGTGAAGCATCATCCAGTAGGCTGAGAGCTGAAGACCGTGGACAGGAGAGGGGCTGCCGGTCTTGTGGTCGTTGATCCAGTCCTCGCCCCACACCTGGTCGACGCAACCGGCGAATCCGTACTTCTCGGACCAGCCGCGCCACTCGATCTTCGTCGGCTTCTCGGGGAGTAGCTTGGCTTCCTTGAGGCTGAGGTAGCCGTCGAAGTAGCCACGCAGTTCCGGGTCGATGGTGGACTCGTCGAGTTCGTCCTGTTCATACCACTCGATCATGGTGTGCACCTTGCGTCCGCGTTCCGCCGCGACTGCGAGGGTTTCATCGGACACGAAGTCAAACTCGTAGAGACCGACCGCGCTGATGATCTGGGTAACGGAGGGGATGATTCTCCCCTCCACGGAATACTGGTGCAGTTCTTCGTTGAAGATAAGCTCAGCCATTATGCACCCGTCCAGTTCTCGAAGGCATCGACGACATCATCGTAGTCCTCGCGTTCGATTTCGTCCGAGCGGTTGACTCCGGCGATCTCGAAGACCACACTTGCCATGTCCTCGTTGGTCATGCCATGTTCCTTGCCGATGGCGTAGAGCCTCTTCCTTTGTGCATCGCTGATGACGGTCGTCGAGACGGTCTGACGCTGAGGAGCCGGAGCGGACTGCGGAGCAGGGGCAGGGGCGGGAGCCTTGCGCGCCGGAGCCTGATAGCGCGGAGCAGGGGCTTCCTGGCGTTCCTCGCGGACCATATCGGCAACGCCGGGGTCATCCAAATCCTGCACGAAGATGTCCGAGCACGCGGTCGCGGTGAGGCAGAGGTCGACGATGGCGCGCTTTTTCGCCATCTTAAGCACGGTGTTCATAATATCCGCCGGGTTCTGCCGAACCTGCTTCACCTCGGAGACGGATCCGTTGCGCTTGATGTAGGCAATCTGTCTGCGGGTAGGCTCAGCGTTCTCGTACTCGGCATCGCAGATGGCGTTGCGCCACTTGTACTTTTTCTCCGAGGTGGACGCTTCGCCGACGCCGTAGCCGACGACGTTGCCAGTCGGAATGTGGATGCCCTTGACCTTGATGCGGTAGCGCACATCGAAGCCGTCGGACATTTCCTCGACTTCCGGCTCGGGGTTGATACGGAAGAGCGTGAGGATGAGTTCCGCACCCGGCTTCAGCAACACGGGTTTGTCACCGCATCCGGCGATGGTGCCGTAGTGGGTGTCCTTCTTCATGATGCGCTTCATGCATTCCTGGATGACCTGCACCTGCGCGGTGAGTTCCTGCACGGTGGCGGGTTGCATGAGGTTGCCGTTCATGGGGAGATTGGTGGTGTCGATGGTGGCAAGTTCTTCAGACATTGGCTGCTTCCTTTTCGGTTTCGGTGTTCCAGGGCTTGTTGCAGGACATGTAGTCCTTGACGTAGAGCGTATTGCTCTTGCGGCGCGCGAGGCTGATGGGCGTGATTTCGCGCTGGGTGGCGATGGAGAGATACTTGGCGGCATCTTTCACGGTGGCGAACTTGTGTTCGTCTCCGGCATGTCCGATGACAGTGATCTCGGGACGCTTGCGCGGTTTCGGTGCGGCAACGGGTGCGGGGTGAATGGTGTTCCAGACTTCGAGGAACTCCTTGGCAGTCGCCTCGAACGTGATTCCGTTCTCAGTCCATTTCATTTGTGTTTGGTCTCCTTGTTGGGGTTGTTGAAATCATCGGCAATCATCATGCAGATGAAGACGAGGCTTGTGACCGTGCCGAACGCGAAGAGCGTGTAGGCGGCGGCGGTGATGATGGTGTCAGTCATCATTCCGCCTCACTCATACAGAGGGCTGAGAATCTTCTCGAGGATGTACTGCATCGTCTCCTCGGTCAGGTTCAGCGTGAGGAGACGATGCAGTACATCCTCGAGAAGATTCTCAGC
>Ga0265301_10000649_pt1 | contig 48346 bp, 55 predicted proteins | sample AusTroGonzalo_MG_2_FD_193488 | JGI IMG/M metagenome (GOLD analysis project Ga0265301, IMG submission 193488) | Bovine rumen microbial communities from tropical cattle in Woodstock, Queensland, Australia - Gonzalo_04 | ecosystem: Host-associated > Mammals > Digestive system > Stomach > Rumen ...
CTCTATTGCCAGATTGTGTTTCATAAGCTGCCATTACATAAATGTAAGTAGCAATCTTGGTTAATAAGTTTTCATAGGTGATTCCACAGTTAAGGTCTCCACCTAATTCAATAATGTCAGTGTTTTTATAGTGTAACATAGTTAGTTCTCCTTTATCGAATGAATAAATAGTAAGTGTCGTTAATCCAGAAGTGTTGTAGTTGCTTTTTCTCAATATAGGCTTTGAGTTTGCTTTCTTTCTTAAACTTCTTCTCTTTAAGTTTATCTTTTTTGAAGTATCGTAGGCTCATAGTGTTGCTCCTAGAATGTGTCATGGAAGTAAGACCCGGTGTAAGTTTTTCCACAGTCACTACTGACAGAGATTTGAATCCATCTTCTATAACCTTTGTAGTGACTATTTCTTTTGATTGCTCTATAAGCTGCCATTGCCTTATCTAAGTTATCAAAGACCGGGCTTTCTTTCTTATCGACATCTACAATGTAGGATTCGCCTTTGCTTTCATCTCCAAAGCGGTAGTGTGACCATTCTACTTTGTAGCGTTTGTCATCTGTTTGAGCTGCAGCCATGAAGGTTGCTAAACCTTTTGATGCTCCAAGTTGTTGTAATGTATTGATTGTGTTTTCCATAGTGAGTGAGACCTTCTTTCTATATAATTCTTTCTTACTTTAGGATTTCGTATTCAAAGTATAATTCGTTAGTCTTTTTGTTAAAGACTTTGAAGATGTTGTCGATATATTCGACTTTGTGGTCTTTCCACCAGATCCAACTTGGTCTGTCAATGTCTTCTGGTCTTTCAAAAGCAATAGCATTAGTTTGAACTTTTGCGATTTTTCTAACTTCACCATCTCTTTCTGGTTTGCAATAGTTGTGAATAGTCTTCACTAAAGTGCCAACTTGTAAATCACGCTTTAATTGAGCAAAACTTTTGACTGTTGCGGTGGTGGTGACTTCTTCCACTTTGGAAGCGGTAGCAACTACCGCCTCGCTAGTGGTTTCTTCTTTAACAATAATTTCTTCTTTCTTAACACGCTTAGATTTTAAGCACTTGTTAAGGACTAATTCTGCAGCTTTTAAGCTGTGTTGTAAGGTGTTCATGATATTGTGCTTAATGCTTTTACCAAAGTTAGAACCCCAACCGGCAATATAAGAAGCTGCATTTTTGAAGACGTCTGCTGTCATCATCATTAAGTCATCTAAGATGAAGAGACTTGATAACTCTGCGACTAATTCTTCTTTACTATAAGTAACACTGTGGAATCCACAATTACCAACTAAAGTTGCTCTGTTAAGTAAGGATTGATGACCTGTTGAGTGTGAGAACTCGTGAAACATAGTTTCATAATATTCTTCTGTTCCGTCGAATTGTTCCATTTTTGGAAGATTAACACTATGTGTTGCTGGTCTATAATAGGCTTTATCGCTTAAATCCTGATAAAGTTTAACTTTAGAGCGTTCAAGATAAGATTCTTTGACTGCTTCTGCTTTTTCGACTTTTTCCGCTTTGGTGAAAACTGGACGGTCGCCAACTTTCCACATAGACTTAATGTCTAAAGGTTTATCAAGGTCTTTGTTGTTGTAGTAGTAGACTAAAACATATTGATGTTTTCTATAAGCTGGTTGATTTTTGTAAAAATCCCACTCGATAAACTCATCAAAGTCATAAGACTTGCCGTCTTCTTTTGTCACTGTAAAGACTGCATTAAATCCCGGGTGATCTGGAAGGTTGCAAAGTTCGTTATAAGCAATAGCTAGGTCTTCTTCTTTTAATAAAGTTTCTTCTTCTAGTTTGGTTAGTCGTTTGTAAAAACTTCGTTTTTCATACATAGGTTGACCAACTGCACCCTTATTGAGTTTACGATTTAACCATTTAATTTCTTTGAAATTAAGATAGAACCCTGCTGGTATATTAGCGAAGTCTTCGCTACCGAAGAGGTTTTTAATTGTTACTGCTTCCATGCTTAAAGCAAATGCAGCTACTAATCCATCTTCTACTGCGTAGAATAACTCTGTAGGATTGTTGATAAAATGCCAATGTTTAACCCAAGACTTATAGTCTTTATTGTTAATTACATTAACAAGGTTTTCAGCTATTAAAGCATTAGCCTCATAGTCACTTATAATCTTTTTAAGATTATTCTTTTTGTTTTGCCCGGCGGCGTTTTTAACTGTTTTTTTCATGTGTTTTTTCCTTCTGGTTTTTATGCTTGTTTTGTCCTTCAAGCATCTACATTATTACATTATATTAAAATGTTGTAAAGCATAAAATTAAAAGTTTTTTAATCAATGCTTTACTTAACTATTGAAAATAGTTAAAAAATTATAAAAAAATATATAAATTATTCTATTTTTAATAGTGATATCTAATTTATTTATTATTCTATTTTTAATAATTTTATTTAATGATTTTTAATCTAGTTTATTATTTATTAGTTTTAATCTTCTTTAATTGTTTAATTTATGGATCAATAGAAAAGTAAAAGAAGACAGTTAAAAAAAGAGAAGTTAAAAGATAAATTGAAAAAGTGAAAAAGACTAAATAAAAAACATTAGAAAAGCAAAAAAAGAGACATGACACAATCACGCAAGATATATTTATTATTTATCTATTTTTAATAATGATATAAAGAGACTTTCAAAGTTGGTCTAATTGTATAGAATTACGCCATATATAAATAAAGTAAGATTATATCTTACTTTTTCTATTGTAATAGTCTATTGATGGGAAAAAATAAAGATTTTTCTATTATCTGGAAGGAAGAAAAGAAGAAGAGACACACAACCAAAAAAAGACAAGAGGAAACACCTACACACCCCACCCCTATGCCACGAGATCACCCGGACACCCTCATATATAAACAATACTCACATTTCAAATTTATCTCATTTTTACTCTTTCTATTTTTAATAATCTTTCTTACTTCCTGTTTCCATTTCTTTCTCTCAAAAAGTTTTCCACATACTTTTCCACATTCAACTTTTTCTATAACTTGACTTCAAAAATTTTTCTACCATTTTTTTCAAGTTTACTTTTTGGAAATTTCCTTTCATTACTATGTATTACACTTTTTTTACCTTTATATTGTGTTCACTTTTGGGTATTTTATGTTTGAGGAAGGTTTACTATGTCTAGATTAGATCCACTTATGACTGGTTACGAAATTCGTATTGTCAAATCTCTTATGTCTTCTAAGGGAGATGTTTTGAAAGATGACAAAATGGTCAACTCGGTTGTAAGAGCTGCTTTAGGCACTCCTGTGGAAACTACCTTAGAGGGCGGCGAGGTCGTTAATGTCAATCCTTTAACTAAACTCGTGGCGGCTCGCATTGGGTATGAACTCAGCAATCCTAAAGATATCGACCTTGAAAAATGGGCGAAGATTCTTGGGGAGCAAAAGATTGAGCAAGCAGTGGAACTTAGAGGAGCGGATTCCTTATTTGGTGACATAGTCATTGTTCCAAAAGAAAAGAAAGATGAGTAAACCCTCTGATGCTCTTGCGATATATGACAGCATATTGACAATTCCTACTTCCATTGGTGAAGTGCCTGTCTATAAACTCATGGAGAAATTCTTCTACATTGAGGATAAAGATGGTCACAGAGTTCTCTTCCAAATGAACGAGCCTCAAGTGGAAATGTATAAGTCAATGTGTGTGCAACGCTTAATGGGGAAGCCTATTCGACAAGACTACCTCAAAGCAAGACAATTAGGTGCTTCTACCTTCATTGATCTTGTTGGCTTTGCATGGTGCATATTCGTTCCGGGCAGAAAAGCTGCGATTGTCGCTGACATTGCAGAACACGCTTCTAACTTGTTTGAGAAGTTCAATTATGTCTATGACAACTTACCAGAGGAATTGAAACCTAAAAGGATCAAGTCCAATGCTAAGGAATTAGTAGTTCAATATGCGAATGGTCAAAAGAGTTCAGTAAGAATCATGGTGCAAGGTGAAAGTGCTGGTCGTTCTGGCACTTATCAATTCCTTCATCTTAGTGAATGTGCCTTCTGGGATAATCTCCATGACACATTAGTCTCCTTACTCCAAACAGTCAGTAATGAAAACCTTGATTCAATGGTTTTCTTGGAAACCACTGCGAATGGTGTAAATGAGTATAAGAGAAGATGGGATAGAGACTTTGCGGGTGAGAGTAGTTATGCCGCCATGTTCTTTGGTTGGTATGTTGGTGGAGACTATAAAGTCAAAGAAAACCAATTAAGACTATTTGATAAGCCTCAATGGTTAATTGAACTCCAAGAAAAGTTAGGTCTTAGTGATTACCAAGCACAATGGTATTACGAGAAATACGAAGAATTTGATGGAGACCTTGACAAACTTAGACAAGAGTTCCCATCAAATCCTGTCGAAGCGTTTATTACCACTGGTAACTCAGTCTTCAATGCCGAACTTCTCCAAAAGAGAAAGTTGGAAATCATTGAAGAAATAGTCGAAAAGAAGAGTTACAAACAAGGAATGTTCTCCTATGAGGCTAAATATAGTGAAGATGGAGAAAGAATTAGTGTTCTAGGAATTAACTTTGTCGATTCAAGAACCGGTTCAATCAAAATCTATAAAGAACCTCTAGCGGGACACCCTTATGTAGCGTGTAATGACCCTGCCAATGGTGGGGAAGACTACTTCGCTATCCAGATCTTTGATAACTATACCGGGAAGCAAGTTGCTGTATATCACCGCAATAAGGTCGATATTGATGATTGTGCTTTCCAAATGTATTGCCTTTTAAGGTATTACAATGGTTGCCTATCTCCTTATCAAGAGATTGAAGACGATTCACTCGCTACTGGAGAAACTAATACAACTTCTTATGTGTTAGAAATGCTCCACAAGATGGGCTATCGAAATATCTATAAAGACCAAGATGTTACTGATTTGTCTAATAGATATATCAACAAATATGGCTTTATGACAAAGACCAATAATAGACAATACATGATTGACCTCTTCAAAGTAGCATTTAGAAAGAACCCAGAAATCATTAGTGACTATGAAACAATCTGCGAAATGGAAAACTTCGAGAATGTGAAACACGCTAATGGCAAGGAAAAGGCTGAAGCTGCTAATGGAAGTCACGATGACCTTGTAATGAGTTGTTGCGGATTCTTCCTTTGTAGAGATAGACAAAGATCATATGTGAGTGTAAACCCACAATCCCAAAAGAAAAATGTGTTTGATCCTTTAGAGGAAAACGATACTCCAGAAGAAAGGAATGTATATCAAGTATGGGACTAATTAAAGACTTCATTGAGTTTAGAAAAACCAAGAAAAAAGAAAAGTTCTTGGCTTCTTTAGGCTTAACTCTTGAAGATGAACCATATTTAGTCCAAGCAGTGAAATACATTAAAAATCAAACTCCAATAAATGAAGAACAAGTAGAAGTGGTTAAAGAAACTTCTAATGGTTCAAATGAAGTGGTTGAAAAGAAACCTAACCAAAAAATGACACCTGAAGAATTTGTTGAACAATTCACTGGTGAAGTAGAGGAGTTCTACCCATATGGAAGAGATGCTTAATAAAAAGACCACGAAGGCTTTTGAATATTATGAATTAGACAAGAGGTATAAAGACAATACCAATCTTTCTAATTATATTAAGCAATCTCAAGACTTCTTTAATGGTGATCAATACCCTAATGCTAATTACAAAAACATGATTAGGGTAACCATTAACATTTGTAAGTTCTCTGCGGTTATCAAAGCCTCTAAGATTTGTGGAACTCCAATTTATTTAACTTTTACTGCTGACAATTATGACATTGATACAACAGCTTTAAGAGAATTTGATGAATATAACTGTAACAAACTCCATTTAGATACATTTAATTATCAATCCGCCTTAAATGGTTTTGTAAATGGAACAGAAATTACCTTCGCTCGTTGGGACGAAGATGATACATCTTACAAAGGCATTTATAAAGGTGGTCTAGTATTAGAACACATTGATCCTCGTAAGTTTGCAGTTGCTAATCCATATATCCAATCAATCCAAAGTCAAAAATGGGTTATGTTCTGGGAAGATATGGAAGTTGGTGCTGTTAAAGAACTTATCGAAGGTAGAAATGAAGCAGAAATTAAAGAAAAGCAAAAACTCATTGTTAGAGAAGTTGCCAAAGAAGATAGTCCAGATAGTGAAAAAGATATTGATTCTATCGCACACTCACTATGTAGGGTCTATACAAGATATTTCCGTATCAATGGTGAAGTTTACTTTGAATGTTCTACTAAATATTGTGATTTATTTGCTTTCCCTCACCCACTCAATAGAAGACTTAGTGAAAAAGTCATTAAGAAAGTGGTTGAAGAATATAAAAAGAGTATCAATGATGATGAACCAGATGAAAATGGTGGTCTAGTCAAAGATTACAAAATCGACTATGAAGACATCATCATGCAACAATATGACGAAAAAATCCTCACTGAAGAAGATTTTAAGGATATTAAAGAGAAATTCTCTTTATATCCATTCTCAATCTTTAGACCAAATGCAATCAATGGCTCATTCTATGGTGGCAGTGATGTCAAAGCCTTAATCCCTATTCAAAAGGGCATTAACTTCGCTAACTCAATGACATTAAAGAGTGCTGAAAACAATGCTTATAACAAAATTCTTGTTAAACCAGACGCTTTAAGAGGTCAAGTAATCACTAATGAACCTTCACAAGTCATTGTTGATAATTCAAGTCAAACAAATGTGTGGGGTATCAAAATGCTTGAAACTCCACCAGTGCCAAATGGCTTATTGGATTTTAGCGATCGTTTACTTGGAGTTACAAGAATTGTCTATGGTTTCAATGATGTTATGGACGGTAGTGTTACCAACAAAGATATGTCTGGTTACATGCTCCAACAAATGATTAAACAATCCAATACCGCCATTGAACAACAACAACAAATCTTTTGGGTTTATAACGAAGAAATGGCTGAAGTTAGACTTATGTTCTATAAACACTACGTTGAAAAAGCCAAATATACAAGTGAAAAACCTGATGATGTATATGATGAGGAAGAAGAAGCAAGAAAAGTCCTCTTAAAAGCAAAAGAAAATGGTGTCAAATTTGAGACTATGCCTGATGCCACCGAAGAAGACTTTGCTAAACCTACTCACAAAATTGAAGTTAAGGAAATCACTGGAGAAGAACTCTATGGTGTTCACTTCGATATATCTTGTAAAGCAATGCAAGGTCTTGCTGATAGCAAACTTGTTGAACAACAAATGTTTGAAAACCTCTTTATGAATGGTCAAATTCAAAACATTGACCCAAGATGGTTACAAGCCTACTTCGATAGCAACCCAGCTGTCTCTCCAAGAACAAGAGCTGCAATTAGAAACGCTATTGCTAAACAAGAAAAATCTCGTATTGCTCAACTTGAAAGACAACTTCAAGAGACACAACAAAAGACACTTCAAATTATGGCATATTGTCAGCAACTTGAAGGCATCAATGGTGTCAAGAGCGATTATATCAAGAACCTAACTGCTGAATTTACTGGCAAGATAAATGCTTCTAACGACATTATCAAAGGACTTGTCAAAGACTTAGATAGAGTTAGAGCATCTAATCAAGCAGCAATTAGTGAAGGTGAGAAAAAATCTCACAATGCCACTGGTAGTAATGGGGAAGTTCCCCAAGCACTATAAACTCCCTTGAGATAGGGGAAAAATCTCACTCGCATTGAAGAGCGTAAAAATCGAAATTCGCAAGAATAGCGTAAAAATCGCTCTTCTGCTAAGAAAGGATTCTTATGACAGAAGAAGAAAAGAAAACCAAACCTACTGGTGAAGAAAATCTAGATCCAGAGGAGTTTGAGGAAGATGAGGAAGGAAAGAAACCTGATGACAAAGGTGGAGAACCTGCCAAAACTGACCCAGACAACCCTAACCCAGCCAAGTCAAAGGAAGAGTTAGAGAAAGAACAACGAGCTGAATTTGCTCGTAAAAGACGTGAAAAAGAAGCCAAAGAAAAGGCTGAAAAAGAGCGTCTAGCTCATGAAGAGCAACTTAAAAAGGAAGCTGCTACCAAAGCTGAACTTGACCTTGTTAAGACCAATCCTTATACGGAAGAGCCAATTGTTGATGAATATGACCTTGAAGTCTATAAAATTCAAAAGAAATTGGAAGCAGAAGGCAAAGACCCAATTAAGGACTTGCCTAAAGCACTTGCCAATAGGGAAAGAGAACAAGGACTAGCAAGACAAAAGGAACTTAAAGACAAAGAAGTCATTGATAAGCAACTCAAAGAAGAGATTGCTGATCTCCGTAAAAAGTATCCTGATGTCAACACTAGAGACTTAGGTAATGACCCTCTCTTCCTAGAAATTAGTGAAGAGAAAGAAGGTCGTTGGACTATGACTGAACTCTATGAGGAATATCTCAAGAGAAAAGATAGTGGTTCAACTTCCAAAACCGCTAAAGAAGGTGAAGGAGATGATCCTGATCTTGGCAAAGCGGCAAAGAAAATTACTAAACAGCCTTCAAGCAATCCGGGTGGCAAACCTTTGAAAGAAAACCCAATGGAGATGTCTGATGAAGAGTTCATCAAAGCGGAAGCTGATAAAAAAGGTGATTTCTTCTAATTAAATAGATATTCTCCTAAGCCAAACTTATAGCAAAGGAGAAAAATATTATGGCTGACTTAGTTAAACACACAGACTTATCGGTTGAGCAAATTGCTGAAATCCAAAAGTCATTACTCGTTTCCTTAAGATCTAAGGAAGCATTCTGGGACAAATTCTGTTCCCACTCAAAAATTGGAGATGGTTATTCTTCATACAAATGGAGAAAGTTAAACATTCCTCAATTAAAACAAAGCGACATGGTTAACTTAACCGAAGGTGTCACACCTGCCGGATTAAGCATGGAATATGTCGCATTCTCTGTCGCACCAGTCAACTTTGGTGATTGGATTGGTTACACAGATGAATCCAAAAAATACAACTTTGATGACGTCACTGCTGATGCCAAAGAAATTCTCGCTCAAAGAGCCTTTGAATCTGTTGAAGGTCGTAAAGCGAAACAATTCATTCAAGGCACTTGCACTCTTGACCTCAATGCCAACAATGTCACTGATGGTTTCATGAAAGACTTACTCAAAGCAAGAACCATTCTTCGTAAGAATAAAGTTCAACCACTTCGCAACGGTAAATATGGTTGCATTATCGCTCCAGAACACGCTGCCGAAGTCTTACTTGCTTACAAAGACAAAATCACCCACACAAGTGAAAAAGAAGCAATCATCAATGGCTACATTGGTGAACTCGCTGGCTTCATTCTCTTTGAGAACGCTGATGATGTCATGTATAAGCAAATCGAAGCTGCCGATGCAGTTGCCGCAGTTGCTGGCACTCCATTAGCAGAAAACGCTGCTGGTAGTGAAGGTGTCACCTACTACACAAGAGCCTCTAGTGCTGCTGGTGCAGGTTACCTCAATGATGGCACATACGCTTATACCAAAGTTAGTTCTGTTCCAGCTACACATGCTGCTTCCACATATTACCCATTAACTACAATTGGTAGTGATGCTGTTGAAGCTGCTGTTCACTCCTATGTCTTATTCTTAGGTAAGACCGAAAAAGGTTTACCAGTTGAAACTGTTGCCTTTGGTGATGACAGCGTTAAAGTCATCAATAAACCACTTGGTTCATTACCACAAGCTGTCGTTGAATCCAGCACAGTTGTTGGTGTTCGTGGTGATACCCTCGATCAAAGAGGTTCTGTTGGTTTCAAAGTTATGGGCTTTGCAACTCGTATTCTCCATGATGAAGCCATCATTCGTGGTGAGCATGTCCTTGCTGATGGTATCGTTGAACTCAATGTGACTGATTCCGCAAGAAGTGGTTACACTGGTAAATCCGTTTCCCCATCAGTGGAATAAGCGAAACTAAAATCTAATGGCTTTAAGGGGTTGAGCCTCAATCAATCCCTAACTCTTAAGAAAGGAATAAAGTTATGCCAGAAAAAAAAGTAAGAAGAATCTTAATACCTAAAGACCCTTCTAGCCCAGATGCAAGTGTTGTTCACTTTCAACACAATGGTGTCGATTGCTATGTGCCTTTAGGCAAGGTTACCAAAGTCCCTGATTGGGTCATTGACCGTAACCCAGCGTATGCCGAATACGAAGTTAAGTAATTCAAATTGAGAGTGGTAATTATGGGTTATCACTCTCCTCATCACTTGTTAGTTTAGTAAGCAAAATTGGTTAGTGTTATCGCTAATGGCATACAGCGTCCTTCCACTAACATGACCCTAGTGCAATTCTAGGAAAAGTGACCATTTATAGGAGAAACCATTATGAAATTAAGTAAGTTAGTATATCTATGTGTTAAAAATGTAATCTTATTTGATGACGCTCCTTTTGATTACGAAAGTTTTATTCAAGGAAAATTTAATGGTGATCCAGATTATGCAACTTCAATCAACAATGTCTATACTTCAATCAATCAAGCAATTTCTCGTTTAAGTGATCTCGAAAGGATTCCTTATAGGGTCAATGAAATACAATTAAACGACTATGCCTTTAGCATTAGTGCATTTGAAAATATCCACAAACACAATATTAAAGAGATAGTAGCGATTGCTTATATAGATTCTAATAAGAGCGTTCTCCCTCTCAATTTTAGAGAAGTTGGAGACAAAGTGATTGTTGATTGTGGTATTTCTAATATCAAAGTTCATGTTGAATACAAAGAAGACATTTTCTTTAGTGAAGGTGATTTTGATTATAAATACACAGTTGATGAACTTGGAGAAGCAACTCTTCTCACTTCTAAAGATATTGAATTAAGAGAATTTGGCATTAAAGATGAAACTTGCAATGCCATTGTTGAATATGTCAAAGGTGCATTGAGTGAGCCAGTTGAAGCTGCGTTAAGCAATATGCACACTACTAGAGCAGAACAATACTTCATGAACATCAACCCAATTAGAAGTGCTTTTGCTCAAACGAATGTTTATAAGAAGTGGGGAGTAGATGACTAATGAGAAAGACTACTTATGCTCACTACGATTTAGGTAAATACAATAACAAGTTAAAAAACTTGAATATTGATAGATTTTTAGGTGTTGACTTTAATCCTGCTCAACTTCAAGTGGCAAATAACCACGCTGTTGATATGGAAAATATTCTTTATAAAGATAGAGTTAACCAAAAAAGAAATGGTTGGGAGCAACTTGCTTTAGTTGAGCCTTTTACCTATCACATTGCTAATGAAGATGGAACTATCACAGAGAAGATCAATACAACTTCATTCAATGCTTTTTGGGAATTTGAAGATATTGATGGTAATAGACATTATATTGCTCACATTGGTCATCTTCTTTACAAAGTAACAAGAATTGGTAAAGGGGTAACTTTCCTTGATTTCCATCTCGAACCACTAGTGGAAAAGAAAGTAATTGGAAATAACACTTATTACTTTGCAATGGAACTTGAAGATTACAAGTCCTTTGCTCAAGTTGGCTATGGAAGATTATTTATCTTTGGTGGAAATAAACTCTTTGTCTTAAAAGTCTATGATGGTCAATTTTCATTAAAAGAAGTAGAAGATGATGAAGACACATATATTCCAGTAACCACTATTGGAATCACTGAAGCTGATAGTGCAGTGAATGAGCAACAAATTCTTGATGATGTCAATATGATGACTGAATGGAGAAAAAACAAACTTGTTAGTGGGACATATGTTGATGATGGTGTGTCTTTAAGAACAACAAGATTTACTGATTATCAATTAGATACTTCTGTGAAACCTAAAAAAGCAACCGATATTAACAATATCGAAATAAAGATTTCTTCTTTGAAAGATATATCTAATGAAGTGGAGGGATAAAAAATGTCTAGTTTAGCAGTTACATATACAAATAAAATATCCGCTTCAATAGGTAACCCTTCTTATAATGTAGATGTTTATTCAAGTTCATATAATCAAAGCGGTTCTTTTTCTGCTTCATTGTCTGGAAAAACTCTAACTATTACAGGAAAAGGATCTGGCAGTGAAATATTAAAGATTTATGGAATTGACATCAAGGTTAATGGCACTACATTTATTCACATTGCTTTAACATATAAGCACTGGGCTTTATTTAGTAGTGATACTTGGTTTGATTATGTTTTAATTCGAGGAAATGGAACTTTAACGATTCCTCTTAATGGAACAACGGATAGAGAACTTATTTATAGCGAAAGTGGAAACTGGACTAGTGGTGCTGATTATTACCGTCAAGTAACTGTGTTTAACAACACACCAGCAATTGGAAGTTCTGGATCTTATTCTATTCAAATGCAACTATCTGTTGATGGAACAACAGAAGTTCACAATCTTGGAACGGTTAATGTTAAAGCATTAGTTTTAGATTCAATTAGTTGTAATTCTAGCAATGCAAAAACCAAGTATTACAAAAACGAGACATTCTCATCTAATGGGCTAGTGGTTGCTGGCTCTTACAAATATCAAGTTAGTGGCAATGTTGCATATACACCAAATTTAAGTGGTTATAGTGTTTCATCTCCAACTATGTCCTCTAAAGGAGCAAAAACCATTACGGTCTCCTATGGTGGAAAAACAACTTCATATTCGATTACTGTTTATGATGTTTCAAGTTATACAAAACCAACGGTCTTATCTATTAGAAATACAAATGCTGTAAGGATAGGTGAATCACATACAACTTTGGGAAATTCAACTATCACTTATGAAGCCGCTGTTAGTGGATACAATTCTGCGAGCGAAACTGTTTCAGTGAGTGAATCTGGTTTTTCTTCCACAACTGCGGGTGCAAAGACAATTACCTATTCTATTTATGCAACAAGAACTAAAACAAACTATTCTTGGACTAGTTCTTTAACTGTCTATGACTTAACAAGTATTACATTAGGAACAAGTAGTGTTACAAAATCATTCTTCTTTAATGAATCATTCTCATATTCCGGTTTGGTTATCACTTCTCACTTTGGAAATAGCGATCAAGCTGGATCGGAAATCGTTTCTAGTGGATATACAGTTAGTTCCCTTCCAATGACAGTTGGGGAACACACAATCACAATTTCTTATAAATATACTCCAAGTGGAACAACAAAAACTGCAACATATAAAGTTGTTAGAAAAGGTATTACCGACTTTGATGTGGAAATACCAGATGAAAAGAAAGTTATTGCTAAGAATAGTGTATTTACAAAAACAAATTGTGTTCCAAAAGTTAAAAGACTTGGTTATTCAAATGGTGTAAAAACCCAAGATGAAGTTTATCAATCTTTTAGTGGTGAATGGGGTATTCAAGGAAGTGTTGATACTTCTACTGCTGGCGAAAAAGATGTTGTCTTTTATGCTACTGAAAATGGTCAAACAGTTACAGTTACAAAGAAGATTATGGTCTATGGTCACCAATCATTAGAAATTAGTGGCTTGCCAAATCCAATTCCACCTATATATATAGATAATGCAATGGTGGTTGCTAAATTAAATTCAACCTTCTTCCCTTCATTGGAGAACCTTGTTGTTAAAGCAATAACAACCGATAATCAAAAAATTACATTGACTAGAGGTGCTGTTAATAATGGTTATAGATTAGAACCAGCACTTAACTCTAATTTATATATTGGGAATAACACCATCACAGTTATTGATACAAGTGATGAAAGTGTTAGAGCAACCTTTGTTGTTCAAGTTGTCATTAACGAAATTGATTATTCTAAATCATTCACAATGACAGGAACAATTGCTCAATATGCTGAAGTTGGAGTTCCAATTGACACAGGAAACATTCATGTTTACGGAACAATGTTAGATGGAACAACCAAAGAAGTGCAATTTTCAGCAAACATTGAAGATAAAGAAAGCCTTGTATTTTCAAGTGAAGACACTGTTGGTGATTCATATGACGTTGAAATCTATGTCGCTAAAGGAACAGATAATGAGACATTAGTTGGAACATTAAGCACAACACTTAATGGTATTTCCTCTATTTCTAATGTCACAGCAACCAAATTGTTATATGAGGTTGGAGAGTTATTTGACCCAGACACAGTGAGATATAGAATTAACTATGTTAATGGTGATGTTCAATATTCACAACAAGGTTATGTAACCGATTATAGAACAACCGCTTTCGCATATAATGAAGCTGGCACAAATAGTGCAGTAGGAACAGTTAGTTTATCATTCAAGATTAAAGGTTTCTCCGTCTCTTTAAGTGTGAGTGTAAAAAAACTTGTCTCTTTAGAATTTGTTGTGCCGAACAACACAAGTCTTGTTTATCAAATTGGTGATGAACTTGATTTAGAAGAGAAAAATATTGGCATTAAAAAAGTCTATAACAACAATGATAAGGTTGATGTCACAGAAGATGATCAAATTGAATGGGTCTTTACCGATGGAACAAATGATATTGACACTTGCACCAAACAAAGACTAATTCCGGAAGCAACAAGAATGACTGCGATGGTCAAGGCTTATGCTTATATGGATATTTATGGTGGCAACTATGAGATTTCCTCTGCGGCTTTGGTATTAACCGTTAAGGCAATTAGAACAGTTTCTATTCTAGATGAAGATTTAGAAGCAATCACTAAAATTGTTGTAAATGACAAAGATACATTAGAAGACCATTTGGTCGGTAAATATCTTTTAGTAAAACTCAATGATGGTAATAATCTTACTGCTCAAGAAATACATAGCGATTATACCGGTTGCTCACTTGACCTTAAAACACCAATTGTCTCACACAGTCCAATAAATGGAACTTGTGCTTATACCTATGGTAGTGATACTCAATATGCCTCATTTGTAGTTCATAATCATTACTTGGATAGTATTGATTCTAATATAGATGAAGTGTTAGAAGAAGATTATTATGTTGGTGATGAATTAGATTTAGATGACCTCGAAGTTACCAAAACAATTATTTCTACCGATGAAGATGATGAAAGTTATCCAGAAGAAAGTGAAGTCTCATTTGGCGAAGGTGGATATAACTTATCTGTCAATGGTCAAAATATTAACAACACTGGTTATGCTTTTGTAAATGCGGGAACATACATTTTAGCAATTACATATGGTGGCAAAACGATTACAAGAAACATTGTTGTCACAGCAGTTGAACTTGTTGAAGTTGAGCCAGTATTAGATGCTTCTTTCAAATCATTTGCTAATTATTATGATGACCAATATCTTTCATTAACTGGATTAAGTGTCAATCTTATCTATAACAATGGGTATGTTAAAAACATTCCATACTCTTTAGTTGATATTGTTGATGAAAATGGAGATACATTTAGCAAGACACAACAACTTAATTCTACTAATCATGATGGTGTTAAACTCTATGTTTCTTATAATGAAAACAGCTCTACTTTAAGTCCTGTGCTTATTCCAAGCAATAGTGGAACTTTAGTGGTTACACCTAAAGCATTAACTTCTATTGAAGTAGTGAATAATCCTGCAAAAACAACTTATACCTATGGAGATATATTCTCTGTTAATGGATTGCTTTTGAAAGCAAACTTTAACAATGGCAATAGTGAAACAATTCAATTGACCGATATATCAATTAGTGGTGCTACTATTGGTCATGTTTATAACCCAACAGATGACCAAACATTTGGAACATTCTCTGTTACTTTCTCATACACATATGGTGGTGTAACAAAAACTGCCACAATTTCCACATACAACTTAGCAAAACCAAAGATCTCTTATCTAATGACAAATGCTTCTACCGATGCAGTTAGAAAGAATTATCAAGATGGTGATACATTTACCACCGATGGTCTTATTGTTACAGCGGTAATGACTAACGGTTGGACTTGCACTGTTGACACAATTTCAACAGATGCTTCCACTGTCCTTAATCTCGATGGTTCTGGAAAAATAAGTCTTACTGGTGACTATGGATATAAAGAAATTACAATTAGTGGAACTAACCCTTATGATTCTAGTGATGCTGCAATTGTCACATATGTTATTGATGTTGAGACGAGTGGAGCGATTGTTAGTGCAATTTTGACACTTGATCCAGAAAGTAATTACAAGAACTACTTTGTTGGAGATAAATACAATGCAAAAGGCGTATCTTGGAGAGTTACCGATATTGATGGAAATGTCTTTACGAGTGGAGTTTTTGTAACCTCAATTCAAATTGGTAGTGTCTTTAGAGCAGCTCAAAGAATTATTGTTTATGTTACTTATACAAATGGTTCATTCACAAAAACAGAATCATATGAGATTATCGTTAGCATTGCTCAAATTGTCTCTCTTACTGAAACAAAGAAATACAAAATTGCTATTGGATATCTTTCCCCTGATGGTGGAGTCTTATTTGATGAAATCACTCATGAAGAATCAACCATTAAACTAGGAAAACAATATGGCGATAGCGGTGAACTTGTAGGTGAATACTACCCAATTTTCAATGAAGACCAAGTTAGTGTTGATGATAGTTTATTAGGAACACACGACAATACAAGAGGTTTCAATGTTTACACAGGTGTTGATGCTGAACATGATTGTATTGGTTATATGGATATGGGCTTAACAGCAAGTGATGGCACTGTTGTAAGAAAAGCACACGTTATCTTATTTGAAGACCCACTTAACCCAATTGATGGTGATGGAAACATTGAAGTTAAGTTCCCACATTATGTTAATGGTTATGCAGACAAAATAAACAAATGTCGATTTGGTGTTGTTTATAACAACCGTTTATTTGTCAGTGGTAACCCAGACTTCAAAAATTGCGATTGGCATAGTGGAGATGTTAACTTCTCTCAAGTTGATGAATATAACAATAAAGCAATTAAAGACTACACATACTTTAGTGATTTAGATTACTGCTACTATGGTGATGCTGATACAGCAATTGTTGGCTATGACATTTATCGTGATGGCGACTTAATTGTTGTTAAAGAAGGAAGTAAACACCAAGCAACTCTCTATCGCAGAAGTATGAAACTCATTAGTGCAACAAGTGCTGATGGAAATAGCGTTAGTGAAGATGGTTCTCTAGCTGAACCTTCATTCCCAATGTTTGATATTAACTCAAATGGTGGTGTTGGTGGTTTGTCTCATAGAGCAATTGTTAACTTTGTTGGTGAAACAATTGTTTTAACCAAGAACGGATTAAAGGCAATCACTACTAAAGATGATGTTTATAACACCGCTAAATATGCCTTTGATGTCTCTTCATTCATCAATGAAAGAATTAAAGAAGAAGACTTAAGTAGTGCTTTCTTATATATATTCAAAGAAACATTACTCTTAAAGACTAAGAGAGGTGTTTATGTTGGTTTCTATGGTTTAAGAAATGATGACAATGAATACGAATGGTATTTCTTAAGTAACATTGATGCTTCAATCTTCTTTGAATGTGATGAAGAACTTTACTTTGCGAATGACAATGGAGAGATTTATCGTTTCCCAATTTCAAAGAAAGATTACAAGGATAAAACAAGAACCTTCATTGGTGTTGGGGGAGCAACCTTATACATTGATAGTGTTAATGACACCCTTGTTGCGAGTGCCACCTATAAAGATGAAATCAAGAATGGAAGACCATTCCACTTAATCACTTCTTACACAATTGGTGGAGAAGATAGAAAGACACAAATCTATGCAAATCTTGGTTCTTTTGTAAATAAAAACTATAAAGAAAACACAATTATTGGTGGTGGTTCATTCGATCAAACAGCTTATGTTGGGTTAATGGACGCTGTTAACAACACAATCGAAATTAAGTGTTTCAAAGCCAATGGTGATGAAGATACTGAAAAATTACTCAATATTCAAGATTTATTCTACGAAGGTAGAGAAGTTTACTTAGATCACTTTGTTGGTGATGTTTACACTTTATTTACCTACCGTAGATATTTCCTTAAGAAATATAATGAAAATAGTAACAATATTTATCAACTCGTTGATAATTATGGCAATGTCATGCCACTACAAGGAATTAACACTGTGAGAATGTCATTCCTTGTTAATGACCTTGCAATTACTCATATCGCAGAAGTAAGCGATTATGACACAAGTGGAGCAAAGCAATTTGCCTTACTTGGAGACCATGATAAGAGATTAGATCTCATCTACTACAATGATGAAGTTGGCTCATATAGTGGTGTCATTACTAAAGAAGAAAATGTTAATGCCTTCTTCGTAACCGCTCCATATGCTATGGGTTCAATTATTCTCACGAAGACTATTTGGCAATGGGTCATTGCGAATGACACTAACCTAGCAAGTCTTATGGATATTGGTTACTTATCAAGTCGAAAACAAGGTGACTATGAAATGGTTCTTAAATCTACTCAAGGAACAAGACAACTTAATTTCTCTGGTCTCAACTTCGACAAGATTCAATTCACAAGTGATAAGTTACCTCATGTTTATTCCAAAAATAGAACAGTTGCAAATGTCAACTTCATTAGATTCCTCTTCAAGAATGATGAAGACAGCAACATGGTTCTCACGACATTAAATATCGTTTATACAATCTCGCAATTTACGAAAGGAGTTAAGTAGTTATGGCAACAGACAGAACAGAACAAGAAGCACTAGAACTAAAACAACTACAAGCCAATTCACCATTCTCATTACCTGATGATGCCGCTAAAAGTGGTTGGACTACTGCTCAAATCAAAGAGAAATTCTATGCTGGCATGTTCTACCTCTATAAATTATTCAAGGAACTAAGAAATAGTAATGATACATTTACTGAAGATATTAGTTCGCAATTTGGTGAGTTAGAAACAGAGGTCAACAATGCCATTGATAGAATGGATACTGCACTCACAAATCTTGATGTCACCTATGCCAAAATCATAGACATTACAAATGGAGCATTACCTGTTCTAAAATATGTGACTTCTCAAGGTGGTAGTGAAAAGATCTCCACAATTGCTAATAGTCTCGCAAACTTCATTGTTGAGATGAGAGCATTGTTTGAGAACTCAAAAGCCAAAGAATCACTCCTTGCTGATAAGGCTACATATGATAGTTCCGGTCACAAGTTTGAACTCTATTACACTCCAATCACAACTGCAAATGCACTCCAAGCTGCAGTGGGCAACATCTTAGATGGAACAAGTATTGTTGGTAAAGCATTAAAAGATAGTGATGGTGCAACAATCAACCTTACATATGTAAAGATTGCAAGCATCATTGATAATCTCACTTCTACATCAACGACTGCTCCACTTAGTGCTAATCAAGGTAAAGTCTTACAAGGCAAGATTGATACAATCTTAAATCTCTTGGCAAGTAACGATACTGACCTAGATACAGTTCAAGAGATAGTTACATATATCAAGAATAATAAGTCTCTCATTGATGGAGTTACTACTAATAAAGTCAATGTTAGTGACATCATTGATAACTTAACTTCTCAATTAACAAATAAACCATTGAGTGCTAATCAAGGCTATGTGTTAAAAGCATTGATTGATGCTCTCAATAGTGCCAAAGCAAATGCAGCTGATGTTTATGATAAAGCAGCTGCAGAAGCAATGGTAGATACAAAAATAGCTGGAATTACTGGTGTAAATGTAATTACCAATAAAGATGAAACTAAGGTCTATGACCATAGATTAGTCATCAAGGGAACAAAAGTTTATCTCGCAGTAACTGACATAACTGAATCTGTGTAAGAAAGGAGAAAACAATTATGGCAGAAATATTAAAAGAATTATTAGGTGCAACCGTCTATAAGGAAGAACAAGCCAAATTAAGGGCAACTCTCTTACGAATTGGTATGGGTGTGGAAGTTCCTGCAAGTGCTTCTAGAATGACCTATGCAATGATGAAAGAATTAGTCAATGCTGGTGTTGCAGATAACTACTTTGAAGTAGGAGATCAAATCACAGTTGAAAAGGAAACCGGGTTATTGGTTACTCCAAGTAGTGATACATTCTCTGTTTCCATCAATGAAGCAACATTCCTTAACAAAGAACACGAAAGTGGTAATAAGACCTATGTCTTTAGCTACAATGGTCTCTATTGGATTGATGAAAATTCTCAACAAGTCACTTTAAGTGAATATGGAATGGAAGTCACCGGAACTCCAACAGTAGGTGACACGATTACCGTTACTGAAAGTGCTAGTGAATTAGTCTTTGATGTAGCACATGTCACTGGAAGTAAGATTACTCTTGTTATGCACGATGCTTTCATCTCAATGCAATTTGACGCTCAAGAAGCAAAATGGGCTGCAGCTGATGGAAGTCAATTACCAGCAGGTAAATACAAAATCTCTTCCACATTATCATTCACTGCAACTCAACCATTCTATTGTGCTAAACCAAGTAATGTTTCACTCTCAACAAGTGTCACAATTACTACTTATGGAGCAAATAGAGCGACAGTGGAAAGTGGCTTAGCAATCGTTGCTGATGTAACCGATTGTGATGGTGACTTAACCGCTACTGGTTGTGAAAACCACAATGACAGAGTGTCTTATGGTTCTAACAACTACATTGAAAGTGCTATTAGACAATATCTTAATGGCACAGCAAATGGTTGGTGGTCTCCACAAACTAAATGGGATTTAAGACCAAGTAACCACGCTGGTGTTCCATTCAAACATGGTATTGACCCAGCCTTCTTAGACATCTTAAGTCCAAATGATAAAGTTTGGAAAGATAACACAAATGCAACTTATGGTAACACTGGCTCACATACATTTGATGACAAGTTCTTCTTACTTTGTAGTAAAGATGTCAACTTCTCAAGTGATGCAGATGAAAGTGATACAAGACTTGCATTATTCACAGGCAGCTTAAGTGCTAATGACAATAGCAGCGACCAAAACGCACTTCGTAAGAAGATCGTTGGAAGCGGCTATGGCAACTGGTGGTTGAGAACCGCCATTCGTGGCGTCGTCTACCATGCGATCTATGTCACCTCGACGGGTTACCGTGGCCACTACGACGCTCACGACGCTCCTGGTGTCGTCCCCGCTTGTGAAATCTCAGCCGATAGTGCTGAAGAATAAATCATTACTACCGATAGGTAGTTTGATAAATAACACTCGATAGAGTGTGAAAAAAGAAATCTTAGAAGAAAGGAGAAGTAATGCACTAAATGTCAGTCGTTGAAAGTGAACGTGGAGAAACAAAAATGGCTTGGTGGAAATCAATCACCAAACTTAATGCCTACACAATAACAGCAGTCACTAACGAAAAAGTTATTCCAAAAAGGTATCGTTGGTTAATTGCTCAAAAGATTATTGATAGTTCTATGAGTATGTTGACTAACTCTATTAAGGCAAATTCGGTTTATGTGAAAGAAGAGTTCGAACAAAGTGATTATGAACTTCGTAGAAAATTCCAAAAACTTGCATATGCCGAAACCCATACAATGCTAACTCTAATTGATGTAGCCTATAAAACCTTTGGAACAATCAATGACAAAAAGCATAAAACTTGGATAGGTCTAATACTTGTCGCTCAAACCGATTTGAAGAATTGGATTGAGAATGACAGTAAAAGATATGGTTAATAACTATTTACCGCCAATCGTGGCAACGTCAACAATGCGATCAATGTCAACTCGACAGGTAACCGTAACAACAACAACGCTAACAACACTAATGGTGTCGTCCCCTGATTGTATAATCAACCTTTGTTAAAAGTAAGTCCATGCGACAGAAATCAAGATTAGTATTACACAAGGAGTTATTGACCAATCCTAATTTAGGAGAATAAGTGCATTGATGTGGTTTACCCAACTTGCAGTGGTAAGTATCACTATTAACAATGACTATTAAAGAAATTGTCTGTTCTTACAAATCCCTAAGCAAAGCCCTTAATCATTGCAATTCAAATGTAATGTGGAAAGACAGTGTAATTGGATATAACAAGAATAGATGTCAAAACCTATATGCTCTATCTAATTCTCTTATGAATGATACATACGAGATTGATAGATACATAACCTTTCAAGTTCGAGAACCTAAAGTAAGAGACATAGTTGCTACAAGACTGAAGGACAGAGTATTCCAAAGGTCGTTGTGTGATAACTACCTTACTAAAGAGGTAACAAGACACTTCATCTATGACAATTGTGCTTGTCAAAGAGGAAAAGGAACTGACTTTGCAAGACAAAGGTTCAAAGTTCATCTCCAAAAGTTCTATCGAAAGCATGGAGCAAATGGTTATGTGTTATCCCTAGATATTAAAAATTTCTTTGGAAGCACTAATCACGAAATTGCTAAAAAGCAAATAGGAAAACTCATAAGAGATGATTGGGCTAGAGAAAGAGTATTTGAAATCATTGATAGTTTCTCCGGGAAAGAGGGAATAGGACTTGGTTCTCAAATATCTCAACTCATTGAACTCTCAATGCTTAATGACCTAGACCATTCCATTAAAGAGGCATGGAGAATTGAACACTACATTCGATATATGGACGACATTAAAGTCATTCATCAAAGTAAAGAATATCTTGTTCAATTACTTCTATTCATTAGTAAAGAACTAAATAAATTAGGTCTTGCAATTAACAAAGATAAAACATTTATTGCAAAACTATCTCAAAACACTAAGTTTCTAGGATTCTCATATCACTACACCAAAACTGGCAAGATCATAATGACTGCCAATAGGGACAATGTAAAAAGAGCAAAGAGGAGAATTAAAAAGCAACTCAACAATCCTAGAATGACATTGGCTAAAGTAAAGCAATGTCTCCAATGCTACATAGCACATATCAAGAAAGGCAATAACTTCAACTTGATAAATCGTATATACCAATATTTTGAAAGGAGATTAGGGTATGTTACATAGTAAAAGAAATCCAAACCAAAGAGCAATTGATGATGCTAAGGACGCTGCTTCTAAAGTAATTGATGTCAAACCTCATTCAATCGCTATTGTTAATGAAATTCGTAAAGAATACACATTGACAGAAGAAATCGCAATTATCCGTAAAGCATTAGTCTCTATGGGTTGTGAACTTCCAGAATTTGTTCAATACAATGCCGACATTGAAGCGGCAAAAGCAAGAGTTGGTGAAAATGAAAATAACTAATGAGTTCATAACAGAACTTATTTCTAACTTAGAATCCATTGGTTATTCCACCAATAACATTGAGTGCATCTTACAAGAAGGTTCATCACTCTATTTGAAGAACTATGATGACATGGACTTCAAGGTGATAGTAAGACACATAAATCCTCAAGCTGAAATTGAAAAAAGATTCGATATTCAAGGTCAAACGGTGGAATGTGTGTTCTACACATTAAGAGAGTGGAATGAAGTAGAGAACTTCAAAAACATGATCTACTTCATTGCCGAATCACCAGATATGAAACTCATCTATGGTAGTGATAGAAACTTCGTTAGACACGACATTGTCAAAGACAATAACCTCGCAAAGAAAGTTCTTATAAATTATGACAAGTGCTTATTCAATTGGAATGAAGATTATAAGAAACAAGGCTATTGGCAAATGGAAGAGAAAAGACTATGGAACTTCTTGCTCTTCTACTTCAAGCGTGAGAATGGTTCTCACAAATTAACCCCCAAACAACTCAAAATATTGCAAAAGGCTCATGACCTTAAATATTCAAAAACCATGTTCAAAGATTACTTTAATAAGTTGAAAGGAGAAATCTTATGAAGAAAAGATACTTAATACCTCTTATCATTCTTGGAATGGGTGCAGTAGGAACTGCTGCTGGTTTTAGTGTAAGTGCTTATTACCAAAACAAAGCAAATGAAACTGCACAAATCATTGAAAAGCAAGAAGAGATTGCTAGTGATGAAAATTTAACCGAAGAAGAGAAATCTCAACTTGAAGCAATCATTACTCAACTCGAAAACAAATACAATGAGATTAAAGATATTCAAGTTGCTGGCACAACCATTGGTGCAATAGCTGGTTCTATTGTGGGTGCTTTAATTGGACTTATTCCAGCTCTTCTAAATAGAGCAAATATTAAAGAAGCAATTGGATTTACTACCTTCACAAGGAATCTTGTTGATACTAACCAAAAGTATTTAGAAGAGGCAAAAGAGAGATTTGAGATTTCTAATAAAAAATATGATCAAACTATTGAAGTAATGGGAAGTCTCAAAGAACAACTAGAAAAGACTGAAAAGCATTTAATTTTAGTTGAAAAGCAAAACGAACAATTATCAATTGAGAATGGTGAATTAAAGGACATTATTCTCACCTTTGTTTGTAATGATAAAGAAGCTGTTGCAAGTGGTGTTGCAGAACTGCTATCTAAAAAATACCTTAAAAAATAGAAGGGAGAAGACTTATGCCTAAAGAAAAAAAGAAAATGTCAACCCTTCGCAAAAGAAATTGGTTAAAGGTTGGTAGATATGGCATAAAGGGTGGAACATATGCAGCTCCAATTATCCCGGTTATAGCAATGATTGGAATAAATTGGGACGAATGGTTCATCAAATCAAGAAGTGGTGTCTTTGTTGGATCTGGCTTCTTAATGCTTATTGTCTCTACTTTACTAACTTATTTATCAATTGCTAAAAAGAAGATGTTATTTGAAAAGATTAGTGCATTTTGGAATGTCACTATCATTGTCATATGTTGGGCTGTTTCCCTCTTATTCTTATCATCTATTGCAAGTCAATTAGGATTCATTCTTCTCTACATTGGGTTTGGCACTCTTGCTAGTGCAATTCTCGATGAAACAGAAGAAAGGGTTATCGAACCTAAATACGAGTTCTATAAAGGTCTTGTTACTGAATATGGACTTGATAAGAAAGAAGTAAGAAAACAAGCAAAACTTGAAGAAAAACGAAAACAGGCTCAAATGGAAGCCGAAATTGAATCACAAAAACAGGCGGTGGACTAATGAAAAAGAAAGAAAACAAAATTCAAATCTATAAAAAGAGAAACAAATTTGCCGAATGGGTTAATAAAAAAGGTAAATGGGTAATTTTATCAACACTTATCTTTATACTTGTTGGTTTAATTTGTTTGGTTGTTGGTTTTGGAATCGCTGATGGTTGGGACGCTGTCCTTGCTTGGTTTGGTTCAAGATATGCAGTAATGATCTATGTCATTGTTGCTTTACTTATCTTTGGAATAGTTTGGTTTATTCACAAAGCAAAAATGGAAAAATAGGAGATTAAAAGTATGCCAGAAGTAAACGAAAAAGAAATAAAGCCAGAAGTTAAAGAAGCTGTTGAGGAAAGAATTGCTAAAGAAAAAGATAGAAACATTAGAATTGCTAAACTCAACACTAAGAAACTTTTAACTTACGCTTTATTATCCCTTATTCCAGTTGTTGTCCTTGTAATGACATGGATACCATTTTTCTTTGATTTTCTTAATATTTCGTGGCAAAAATGGTTGACTTCATCTCTAGTTAATATTGGCATAAGTGTTGCTAGTATTATCGTTGGTGAAATGACTGGATATGATAAACAAACCGAAAAAGTTGGTGGACTTTATCAAAACGCTTTAACAAGGTTTAATTTATCTCTTAAAGCATTAAGAAATAGCGAACTATATCAATATTTCTCCCAATTCTTTACTTGGTTTAAGGCTAGAGAACTTAAACAACTTAAAGAAGATTACTTAGTCGATAACGGCATTGAATTACTACAAGCACATTACATTATCGCTTATGCCGAAATTGATGATATTGAAAAAATGAGACAAGGTTCTTTCAAGAAACTTGATGAAAAGAGTGGAAAAGAAATTCGCTTTAGAAAAGTTACCGAAGAACAATATTTAATTATTAAAAATGTATATAATCCTAATTTCCAATTAGAAACATATAAATGCACTTATTATTTAAGTGCCAGTGGTGATGGAACTGCTAAATCCATCTTATCAAGAGCGGTTATCCTCAACGAAAAGGAAGCAAAGAACAAGAACTTTAGAAGATGGTTCAAAATTGCTCTTTATGTATTCATCTCTATTCTTTGGGCTGCGGTTGCAATTCAAGAATTAACAAGTGAAGGAGCAAAAGAAGCTGCTCTTAACTCTATGATTAGATTATTCACCTTTGTTAGTGGTGTTTTAAGTGGCTTTATGACCGCTGTCATTAGTGTCAAATTAGAAGCTGAAATGCTCGATGATAAATCCGATCTACACGATGTTTATCGTAAATCATATAAAGTTGACTTCTTCCCAAAAACTTATGAACAGATTGTTGATGAAGCAATTGAACAAGAAGCAAAAGAGAAAGAAGAAGAACTCAAAAACATTATTACTCCAGAAGTTGTTCAATTAGAGGAGAAAGAGCCTCTTATGATAGAAAGTGATGAATTGAAAAACATTCAAGAAGAAACTGATAGTAAAGGAGAATAGAACTATGGCAGATTCAAGAGAAAGAAAAAATGTTTACATGGAGAGCCTTAAGGAAAACCTTAGCGGTGTTTCTCCACAAAACGGAAGTGGTGTTCAACCAACCGGTGGTGATGAACCAGATTATTATGAAAAGTTGAAAAACGAATCATATAAAGCATTACTTAAGGGTGAAGTTCAAGCGTATAACGCTAAACAACAAGCAATGAAATATACCACAAATGGTCTCAAAGCAAATGGCTATGGCACTCAAGGAATAAGCGAGAGTGCTTCTTTAGGTATTGGCAACACTTATCAAAGAGCATTGACTGATGCTCAAAACGAATATGATCAATCTATTCTCGCAATTGACAATCAACAAAAGGAAGCTGCTGGAAGTGAATTTGAATCACTTGCAACACTTATGAGTAGTGCTTCATCTACAACTCAATTAGATGAGATTATGAAGAACTATGGTATAAATGTTGAAAATGGTGTGTTCTCTGGTGAATACTTCGATTCATTAGATGAATCTTCTAAGAGACAACTCAAGTCTATTTATGCTCTATACGCTGATGAACTCGCAAATAATGAAGGACTTAACCCAACATTCTTCGATGAAGATGACTTAAGATATGCAACATTTACTCGTAATGATGGGACTACCAAACCAATTGGTTCTTACTATGATGCGGAAGTCAAAGACTTATTTGAACATGCTCGTAATGGAGAATTTGAAACCGGTAGTGTATGCAGAATGAGAAATGAAAATGGAGAAACCATTTACATTAAGAGAGTTGACAAAGGTTATCAAGTTGTCAATCGAAAAGAATTTGAAAAAGCATCAAATCGTTATTCTTTAACAAGAACAAACAATGCAAACACATGGCTCAAATTATAGGTTAGGTAATCATAATGGCATTAGGAAATGAACATTCAAGAAGTGAGTTTCTTAAGGCACTTTTGAACCAAAAGAAAGAAATTAGTGCCAATGGAAGCAATTTAGTTAACCCAGCTGTTGCTGTTAATCCTATTGATGACAACAACTCAAGAGTGGTTGACACTTCTTTTAGTGACCCTTTAGCATCTGTTACTTATACTCCCGAAGAACAATACAAAATGTCAAGAAATGGTTGGCAAAGATTTTGGGATTCAGTGGGTAACTTTATTTCAAACATCAATGAAGGTATCGCCAAATATATTTTAGATCCTATTGGTGATGCTGCTATTTATCTTTATGGTGCAATTTCAGGAGACCATGAAGGTGCAACTTCAGCTATTAACTATGATTGGACTGCTCAATATATGAACGTCATCAATCAATTAGATATTGGAACTAATATCATGAGTGGTGACTTCTTTGGTGCAGATGGTGGAGATTATTGGAGCGATTGGGCTGATACCGGGAGTGCTGAAGCAAGCAGGCAAAACATTAACAAATTACATGAAGCATCTTTCTCAAGTGATTGGGGAGACTTTGGTAGAAATACATTAAAAAACATTGAACAAATTGGTGGTGCAATTTTACCAAGTATTATTTTGGGCATTGTCACCGGTGGTTCTAGTGCTGGAGTTCAAGCAGGTGTCCTTGCTGGAGAAGTGGCTGTTGGTGCAGTTAGTGGCTTTGGTCAAGGTGTTGCCACAGCATTAAACGAAGGTGCTGAATATGGAGAAGCAGCTGGCTATGGTGCTATTAACGCTGCAGTAACTGGTGTAACCACTTTTATTGGTGGAAAAGTCCTTGCTGGTGGTGGTGTTGGTGCGAAAGTCGCTAACAAAGTATTTGGTAAGACCGGTAGTGTTGCTGTTGCTACTGCCTCTAAGATTGCAACAAACGCTGGTATTCAAGGTATTGCCGCTGGTATTAAAACCGCCGCAGATCCAGTATGGAAACAAATAACTTATGATGAAGAGGCAATTAAGAAAGCATATGGTAGTGAGAGTGCTGCCGCTGAAACTTTTGGAAAAATTGGTCAAGCAATGCTTACTGCCACAGCTATGTCTGCTGTTGCTCAAAGTGTTACAGAAGGCATTAGATTCAAAATGCAAGGCAAAGAAGCCTACACCGAAAACTTCTTAAAACAATATGATTACTCAACTTATAAAAAAGCATATAAACAATATGCTCAAGAATTAAGCGAAGTTGCTAATGAGATGAGTTCTATCTCGAAACAACTTGACAACTTAAGTGAGCAATTGATTAACGGTGCTATCACCGAGAATGAATATGGCACTCTTTCTAAGCCATTATTAGATAAATTCTATGATTTACAAACACAAGGGAACACCCTTGCTGATAACTTTGCCAATATGACAAATACCACAAAGGTAGATGCCAAATATGGCACTCAAATTACCGCTACAAGAGAACAATATGCAAAAAATATCGTTGATGCTTTTAATGTTCAACAATTGAGTGAAACAAGACTTATCGAAAAACAACTCAATGATCTCTTTGACGAGGGGTGGACTTGGAACGATGTCAAAAATGCCATTCAAAATGCTAAAGGAGATGTAACAGTTACACCTCAAGAAAACTATTTGAGATTAACATATACAAATCCTACAACTAATGAAAAATATAACTTACCAATGACTTTGAATGATGGTGGCAATGCCTTAATTCCAAAGTCAATAAATCAAGCGGTAGATTCCGTTATTTTCTTAGGTTCAAGCAATAACGATGGTGTTGTTCAAGGTGCTTTAATTCCTATTGGCTCATTTGTTTCTAAAGGCGTTGACGTTCCTAATAACACACCTACTTTGAGCATCTCTAAAGAAACCGCAGAGAATATTCAAATTAAATTAACCAATGAGCAAATTAAAGAATATTTCCAATTAGTTAGAGAACACAAAGGCTCTCAAGTTATCAAAGATGGAGATAGATATATCGTCATTTCTAAGGCTGTTGAAGGAGCAGATGGTGAACTACATAGTGCTATTACTTATGTTGATTCTAAATTCAAAAATATTGAAAATATTGAGGTTTTACCAACAAAATCAATAAATGTTAGTGAAATTGCCAAGACCTCTGTCGCAATGGCAAAGGCTAATGATGAAATAATGATGTCTCTTCCAAAAGAGAGCGAGCCTAGATACATTAAGGCTTATGGTGATCTAAATCATGAGAGAGTTTTGTCTATGAAAAAAGCAGAGGACATTGTTGATATTGTCAAGAAGCAAATGATGGATAAAATCTTTCCTAAAAAAGAAGGCTACGAATACCAAATCAAACTCCTTAAAGGTGAAACAGCTAAGAGATTATTTGAAGATTTTAACACTCTTAAAGAAAGCGAAATTGAGAGTGCTATCAATGATTTAGCAGAAGATATTGCTAATTCAAAAATCATTTCCTATAACCCAGATAAAACAATCAAAATGGAGTTTGTTGCCGGGCATAAAGAAGACTATGTTAAGGCTATTACAGGTTTATTAAAAGCAAAGAGCGAACTTTCTAAGATTGCGAAACTCGAAAAGAGATTTGATTTATCTATTGAAAAAAAGAATGAGCAAATTGCCAAGATTAGAGAGAGTGCTAATAAACGAATTGAAAAAGCATATGAGATTTTCAAGTCTATCAATAATGATCTTAAGTCTCAAATCAAAGAAGTTAAGGCTAAAAAGGACTATACGAACTTCTTATCTAGAAATCGTTCTAAAGTCAAAGATTTGGCGGAAGGTGACTACACCTATGACAAGTTAGAAGATAGAGATGTTCATACAATCAATATGCTTTCAAAACCACTTGCTTCATTAGAAAGACATGGTGGAACTTATAAAGTCACAGATAAAACTATTGAGGCTATTTCCAAAGCCAATAGTGTTTTCGTTGAAGAAAACTATGAAAAGAGCATCATGAATTATGATGACACTATCAAGAATGACCTTGAACAATTAGAAATTCTCTTGAGAGAAGACTTAGGCAAACCAGAACTCTCATTAGAGACTTATAAAATGTTAAAACAATACAACAAAGATTTACTTGCTTATGAAAAGAAGATGGTTGGTAAGGTTATTCCTGAAAGAAGGAGTAAAGCAATTGCAACAGCAAATGAACTATCTTCTTACCATATGTCTAACTTACAAAAAGTTTTAGATCCTATTACCAAGACTTTTGGTGGAAAAGGTGGAGAAATCTTTGTTAAATATGGCTATGGTGAGATCACTAAAGGTCAAATTAAGATACTTCAAGCACATGGCGACAATACCGAATGGGTTGTTAAGAGCAATGAGTTTGTAAGTGATTTCTTACCAAAAGGTTGGCATAGCCACGATAACGCCGGGAAGATTAACGGTGTTAAAATTACAAAAGGTGAACTCATTAAAGCCTATATCGAAACTCATCTTGCTCCTGTAAATGCTGAAAACATAAACTATGGTGGTTATCATACCCAAGATAGTCAAGGAAGACCAGTATGGTTCTATAAAGGCGAAGGTCATCTTGAAGAACTCAAAGCAGACATTGATAAGTTGATGACAAAAGAACTTATCACTCTTGCAGAAAATTTACATAACAAAGTTATCAACGAATACTTGCAAGGAAAGTTTGTTGAATTTAAGAAGAGTAGTGGTTATGTCGATGTTGACTTAGTTAAGAACTATTCCACAATTCATAAAGATTCATATTTCCAAACATCTATTGACAAGAGGGTTATAGGAGACCCTTCATTTAGATATGGTTTACAAAGAACCAAAGACTTAAGTGCCTTAGGTGTTGTCGATATCATGGACGAAATTGGAGACTATATTAAACGAATTGGTCAACAAATCTATCTAAAACCAGCGGTTCACGATTTCTATGCTTTGCTCAATAGCAAAGATGGTAATGGTGTATCTGTCGCACAACATATTAGTGAGAAATATGGTAGCAATGAACTTAAATTCCTTACTGATTTGACTGATCAATGGATTATAAAAAACCCAGAAAGTCAAAACATGATTACTAAGATAACCTCTTTATTTATGAGTGGTTATGCTACAAGCAAGATTTCATCTCCAATTAGAAGTGTTAAGAACTACTTATCTCATACAACTTCCAATATTGACTTACTAAAAATGCCAAGTGGCAGAATGTCAAGAATGTCTAAAGAAGTTAGAGATGCAGTCTATATGCTTATTGATGAAGTCATTCCAGAACTCAAATATAGAAGTGCTTCTCAAGAACTCCTAAAGGGCAATGCTCCTACAACATTTAGTGGTTTAAGTGGAAAGATTCAATCCCTTGTTATGACACCAGTTAAGTTCTGGGATAAGCAAGCAATGAATCAAGGTCTTTATGATATTGTTAATGATTGCATTAAGAATGGTGTTGATGTTTATAGTGCAGAAGGTAAGCAATATGTTAGAGATATGTATTCTTTATACAATATGCTCAATGTTGGCTCTACTCCACTTCATCAAAACTTACTTAACGATAACCCAATTACAAGACTTACATTCAATGTTCTTGCAGGTGCTATGAGAGCGAATGTTGCTTCATATGCTGTTCAAGGTTCTTTGTATCATCAATTCCATAATGTTAGTGAATCTCAATTAAAAGCCGATTTAGAAAATGCTTTAGCAAAATACAAAGAAGCACAAAATATTACTTCTAAAGCTGAAGAAGCATATAACAATGGTCTTGAAAAACTTGACACTTTAAGAGAAGAAAGAGACAACCTCATTGAGAACAAGGCATCTAAAGAAGAAATTGATGAGGCAAGAGCCAAAGTCAACGATCAAAGAGAGACAAACAAAACTCTTAAAGATAACCTTAATAAGGCAAGAGAAGAAGAGTATAAAGCCAATGGTGAAGCCAAAACTCAACAAAACAAGAGCGACGGTTATAAACAATACAAGTTTAGTGGTGGCAAGAGAATCCCTCTTAACATTTTAGCCAAGATGATTATCAATGGTCTTGCTGTTACCGCTGTTGGAATGTTGTCTAACTTCCTCTATGGCAAAAAGAACTTTAATGAATACACTGCAGAAGAATTACTCACAACTTTGACAACAAATTCCTTCTTAAATTGGATTCCTGTTGTTGGCACATTAACTGGAACAGTGCTAAAAGGATATGAAATTGATGCTCCAAGCATTTCAATGCTCAATGAATTGGGGCAAGTTATTCACAATATCTATTCTTCTATTGCAGAAGGAAGAGTTAAGGGTGCTTTACTAACAAGCCTTATTTCAATTCTTGAAGGTATTACTGGTTTGCCAATTGATGAAATCAAGAAATATATTTATGGTATTACTAAAATCTTTGATCCAGAAGCAGCTTTGAGATTTAACAATATTTTCTATGCTCAAACAGTTAATGGATTAACCAAGTCTTACAATGAATATATTGAAAATGGTGACACAAAATCCGCTAAAGCCTATTTGAGTTATATGGTGAGTGAATTTAAGGGCGATGTTACTAATGATTTAATCAATGAAGAATTAGTTATGCTTTCTTCACAAGGCTACAACGCCATTCCAAAGAGCGTTCCAACAAAATATACTGATGAGTTTGGTAACAAAATTGAATTAACCGCTGCACAAATTACTCAATTCAAAGAACTTTACAAGCAAAGTGAAAATCAAGTCATTAAAGTGATTAACTCTCCAGAATATCGAATCGCAACAAGTGAAGAAAAAGCCAAACTTATTTCTAATGTTTACAATGCTTACTATGGCTATGCCAAAGCAAAAGCAATTGGTAGTAGAGGTTCAAGCAAGATTGAAAACTTACTTATCTTAACAAATGGAGATGTTGACCTTGCTAAATACATCACTATTTTACAAAAGACTTCATCTATCACTGAAACCAAGAAGAAATCAAGAAAAGAACTTGTAATTGATTATATCAACAAGTTACAAATGTCTAAGCAAGAAAAAGTGTTACTTATGTTCCTTGCTGGTTACTCTGTGACTGGGAAGTCTCAACAAGCACTTGTATCTTTCTTACAAAGCAAAGGTGTAAGCCATAAAGATGCACTAGCATATTTAGGAGCAAATAAGAATGAAGTGGATTAAAACGCATAAAAAACAACTCATGCAACTCTTAATTGCTCTAGGCTTAGGCATACTTGTTAGTTTTATATTTTTCTTAATATTCTTCTTAACTGGGGTGATCCAATTCGATAATGGTTTTGTGTTCAATAAAGCAATGTTCGATGAACTTAAAGATAATCCTATTCTTTATTTGGTCTATGTGTTAATTGCCGCTGGTGGAGCAACATTATTATGTATGAACCCAATAGGCAGTGGTGTCTTTGTATGGTTGGGAATCGCCTTATTTGGAGCGAATTGGAAATGTTTCCTTGCTACCTTTGGCGGTTGTTTGCTCTCTTATGTCATCATTGATGCCTTTGGTCGATTTGGTGGTTCTAAACTCATTATCAAGATTTTTGGTAAAGAAGAGTTTGAACAAACTAAGCAAATGATCAATGATAAAGGCTTGGTCTATGTGCCTATTATGTATTTGTTGCCACTATTCCCTGATGACTTTATTTGTCTATGTGTTGGATCTATGAAAATGAAGTGGTGGTTGCATATGCTCTTTGGAGCAATTGGAAAAGCTGTTGGCATTGCTACTGTTGTATTTGGTGTCTCAATAATTCCTAAAGATTTATTCTTACCATTTACCGCAGACAAACTTTACAATTGGCTTGTCTTGGGTGCTGTTCTAATTGTTTATATAACTTGTCTATTCAAGATTGCTAGATGGGTTGATAAAAAACTTAGTGCATATCTTAAAGCAAGAAGGGAGAGAAAAGAAAATGAAGCAAAAGTTAATTGAAGGTAGAAACATTGCAGAACTCAATACGAGAATTGCTAATGAAAATGCCTTAGGTTGGAAAGTAGTTAGCATATCTCAAGGAACTACTATTATCTGCTTATTAGAAAAAAGGGAAGAGAAATAACTTTTCCCATTTTTTTCCCATTTTTTTCCCATTTTGTCCTACATAAAGAATAAAACCCTAGATTTAATCTAGGGTAGTATTCTATTGGCGGAGGATTAGGGAATTATCGAAAGTGGTTTACTTTAGTTCAAATCTTTCCTTATTTAATCTAATTAAATAGAATAAGTCAGCTTTTGGAGTGCTTTGGTTCATTTTAGTTAAATTAGGTCTAATTTTTCCCATCATTTTTTCCCATCACTTGACCATGTATGTATAGCCAAGATTGTGGTGGTCTCCTTAAAGAATAATACTTATTGTCTTTATTAAGATAGACAAAGGCATTAAGAGGAAGTGGGCTTTCAAACACTTCAAGTTTTGTGATATGAATGACACTAAATGCTAGATCTGGAGAATAAGCCCATAAGTCATTTTCACTTATGCAGGCTTTCTCACAGACTTTATCTTTAATGTAGTCATCATACTCGCCTATTCTACCATATAAGCCTTCTTCAATCCATCTGCAACCATTGATATATTGGTCAATCTTAGTTACATAGAATCTTGCTATAACTTTACCATTTCTAAAACTTTGAAGTCCACCTTTTTGTTTTACACAAACATATTTTTTAGCCCAAAAGAGACCTCTGTTTCTATCTTTTGTGCAATAGATGTAAACCCACCCTTGAAAGTCTTTTGGAAACGATTTACGGATTTCAACCTTCTTGTCACCATTCAAGATGTTTGCCACATGTTGTGGTCTAATGCTCATTAAAATGTCTTTCATTTAATCTTCACCTCTTTAGGAAATAGTGGTGTAGCATTGTTGCTGTGTAAAACCACAACAGCTTCTAGAACTTTATCAAGCATTTCATAAGGAATATTGTGCTTTTCTAAAACTCCCTCAATGTATTCAAGTTTTTCAAATGCTTGTTTTTCTTTTTGATATCTTGGTAACGTGCCATCGAGAATAATATCACCATTTTTAATTAGTTTTTCCATTTCCAAATCTCTCCCTTAAGACATAGTCTCTTATAGACATAATTTGATCTATATTCCATGTGATAAAGTCACATACTTCTTCCTCATCAAATTGTTTATTGTGGAGTTTCCCGGCAACAGTTAGAAAAGCATGTGATAACTCATGACCAAGAATAATTTTTGCCTCTTCTTTATCAAGAGAAGCATCAATGTCAATTGCTCTTTTTAATGACCAACAAGTGCCATATTCATTTTCTCTCATTAAATCTGGTGGAAGAAAACGGATAGACCACTTGTAATTACCGATTTTTACCTTAAATATATTATTCATGTTCATTACCCGTCTTAAAACCAACTAAAATTGAAGGTGGTGTAGGAAACTCTTTTCCAACTTCTTTCCAAATATGGAGACAATGTGGGTGTAAGTTCACATAGTCTTCTTTCTTTGGGTGATATTCTACACAGACTTCATCTTCTCCCCAGAAGACATTTTTAATTCTGCACATAATATCCCATGAAGGTGTCTTGTTTCTTTGAGATACACTTAAGTGTTCCCAACCTTGACCCCAAGAAAAGACAAAGAAATAGTTCTTTCTTTCTACTGGGTCAACATAGATTCCATTAAATCCATCATCACCAACATCGTGGATTTGAAGAAAACTATTTAATAAAATGTCATCTACTTTTCTCATTGTTTATCTCCTTTGCTTTGTAAACATATACCATTGAGATGATCTAATTCGTGTTGAGCAACTGCCGCAAGAAAATCATTAAGCATATACATGACTTTCTTCTTTTGAATAGCATCATAGCCAGTTAATAAAACCGATTTTCTTCTAACTACTTCAACATATATTCCCGGTTCACTTAAACAACCTTCTCCACCGGGAACTTTATATGTCTTTGTTCCTTTAGGAATGATAACTGGATTGACCATTTTGCAATTAAATACAACTTTGCCATCAATTACCTTTCTTATTACAAACATTCTCTTAGTGACACCAATTTGAGGTGCAGCTAATCCAACGGAATTAGGAGTATTTTTTAGAGTTTCATAAAGTTCATCAAGAATCTTCTCATCTTCTTTAGAAAGTGGAAGAGTGACTTGTTCACATTTGGTCTCTAATAAAGGGTTTGGGTATTTAATAATTTCTTTCATAATTAAGCATCGAATACCTTTCCAAGCAATTCGCTTTCTTTTTCTTCATTTTTATGATTTGCATATGTATTCATAAACATTTCTGGAGAGTGACCAAGCCTACGAGCTGCCGCTTGAATGTCTTCTCCAGTCATAGATACTGCCGCTAATAAAACAGCCATAGTGTGTCTTGCTCCATGAGGATTGATTCTTCTCACTCCAGCAAGGTCGCAATAGTGGTCTAATCTTCTTTTGAAAGTTGTCTTAGCATAAGCGGTATGTCTATCTTTACCCCAAAACAAGAACTCATCATCTTGAATGTTAAAATCTCTTATATAGTTTTCTAATAATTCAGCAAGATCTTTAGGGAGTAAAATGGTTCTATAACTGTCTTTAGTTTTTAACCTATTTGAAAGTTGTTGTTTTCCGCTTTGGTTGTAGGAATAGAGAACTTGTTGTTCGATGCTAATTCTTTTCTTCTCAAAGTCATAGCAACGAGGCATAAGAGCCAAAAACTCGCTAATTCGTGGAGAAGTAGTGAAGAATAACTTAAACATTAAGTAATCTTTGGAATCTTTAGGAATTGCATTGAAAAAGTCTGTTAATTCTTTCATAGACCAAGCAATTCTTTCTTTCTTTTCCATTCCATTCTCTTTAACTCTAATAAGGAGAACATCACAACTTTGATAAATCTTTGGGTCAATATATTCATTCATATAGGCATACTTCAAAAACTCTCTCATTGCTCCAATGACTTTATTTTTACGATTGCTACCAATACGAGTATCATCAACAAGTTTGATATACCATTCTTTAATAGCGTCTCTTTTTATAAAATCTTTGATGAGTTGTTTATTGAAATATGGAGCAAAGTAAGTATTTAGGATTGATTGGTTCATATAAGTTGTTCCTTGAGCAACCGTTATAGATTTCATCTTTAAGAACTCTTGAGCAAGTTCTTCATAGAACATATGTTCATGTGTATCTAAATTGTTTTGAATAAACTCTTCTTTTGCTCTTTCAAAGTCAGCTTTAGCAGCACTTAAAGTAGCATAGCCTTTCTTTCCAAAGTGCTTAAAATCATCTTTAATCTTTACTTTAGTATCAATTCCCCAAGTGCTATCTTCATATTGAACAAATGCACCTTTTCTCTTCGATACTTTCATAATTACTCCTTTCCTGCTAGAATATAAAAGCAGCTAAATAAAATCCTTTCAAATGTGAGTGAGATCTAGTTTGTAGGAAGTCTGCATGAGGGATTATCTATTGGTAGTGGATAACCCCTTTTCTTTTTGCAGACCCCCTATGAAGAGGGAAGATTATTTTCTTAAGGATTTCTTGAATTGAATATAATCTTCTATCTCTTCTAGGGTTTTTAAGTCTAAGCCTTCAGTTAGAGAGTAAATATACACTCTATGGTTTTCTTCTGGTGGGCGGTTCATGACTTGCTCAACCTCAGGAGTTTTTAATCTAACGAATTTTACTAACTCTAGTCCGTCAAGGTCGTCCATGACTTCGCTTTCACCAAGAAGATATGAAGGAGAGACTGTGAGGATTTTGCAAAGTAAGATAAACTTTTCCATCTTAGGCACGCAATATCCTTTTATATATTTAGTTATAAGGGATTTTGCGACACCCATTTGATCAGCCAACTCACTTTGAGAAATACCTCTAGTTTTGATTGCGAGTTGCAACCTTTCTTGAAATGTTGTCATACTTTAACACCTCGCTAATATATTAAAACACAATTTTCATAAAGTAAATAAAAAAGTTTCAAAAAGTTAAAAATGTATTTGCAATTATCTTTCAATGTAGTATTATAGTGTTGTGGTTTCCAAAAGTGAACGAAGAAAGGAGAGCCAAATGAAGTTTAACTATTCTAAACTAATTGGATTTATTTATTCTAATGAAAAGTTAAAGAACAAGACGGGTTTTGCCTCTTATTTAGGTGTTACAGTTCAAGGACTTGATGCTAAACTTAAGGGCAAAGCACCTTTTAAGCAAGAAGAAATTGCCAAAATTAAGAAAGACTTTAACTTAACACCAGAAGAAATAGACGCTTATTTTTTTACCTTTGAGTTTCCAAAAGTGAACGAGGAAGAGTTATGATAAGCGTATCACAAAAACAAGAACTTCTAGCCAAACCAGTTTGGTCATATAAGGACATTATGGCTTATTGTGATGTTTCCAAGACTACCGCTATCTCTATTAAAAAAAGAGCAATTAAAGAAAAAAATGGTGGTGTCTCATATGGAACTAACTATGTCTTAGCAGACAGTGTGTTAGCACTCTATGGAACTTCTCGATCAAATGAAAGTTTGGTTATTAGAGATTTACTCATCAATGAAGAAATGAAAGGAGAAAAGTATGCCAGAAGTTGATGAAAAGAAAGAGGTAGTTGTTGTCGAAGGTCAACAACCACAAGCCAATCTTACCGAGTTAACCGGTGGAAATGATGTTATTAGACTAGCAGAAGAAGCTGAAGCAAGAGTTAATGCTCTTAACAAGATTATGACTGCTTCTCTAAAAGTCACTACACCTCATGACTGGGTAATTATTGGTGGAAAACCATACCTTCAAGAAAGTGGTTGCACTAAGGTTGCAAGTCTTCTAGGAGTTTCCTTTGAAGTCTGTCCGGGTTTCCCACTCATAGAAACCGATTCCTTTGGTTACAAGACTTATACTTATCGTGTTAGAGCCTTTGGTAAAAACACCTATGTTGAGGGAGAAGGTCAAAGATCTATGAAAGAAGAGTTCTTTGCTGGAAAAGGTGACAAAAAGAAACAACCAGAAGAAATCAAAGATAGAGATGTTCGCATTGCAGCTCTAACCAATGCTAAAGCCAATGCAATCAAATCTATTATTCCTAACTTAAAGAACATTGAAGTTGAAACACTTGAAGCTGCCGGGTTAGATACCTCAAGGATTCAAGGTTACACATTCAAACAAGGTTCTAAAGGTGGAAAGACTGAAGACCAAAAAGAAACCTTTAAGTGTGAAGGTTGTGGTAAAGAAGTCAACCAAAAAACCGCTTCATTCTCTCAATCAAAGTTTAGTGGTCATATCTATTGCTACGATTGTCAACAAAGAGCAGCCGCTAACAAATTAAAAAAGACTGGTGAAGTAGTGGATTTAACTCCAGAAGATGCCGAAGAAGAAGGAGAGTAATTTATGGCTTTTACCTCAAAAGAAATTGCTCAAAAACTTCATGATACTACTGAAGCAAAAATCACTATCTACCCTTGTAGAAATCTAAGGGCTTCTAACATCGGTCACCCTTGTGAAAGATATTTATATCTTCTTATCAAACACTGGGAAGACCAAAAGCCAATAGATGTCACTACTCAATGTATCTTCGATTTGGGTAACAAAATGGAAGAATATGCCATTGCGAAACTCAAAGAAGCCGGATATGAAGTTGTCACTCCTACTGTTAGAAGTTGGCAAATAGATGATCCATACATTACAGGTAGAGAAGATGTCCTTATCAAAAACCCAGAAACCGGTGATTTGATACCGGGCGAAATTAAAGGTATCTCACCATTCGAGTTTGATAAGTTGAACTCTATCCAAGACTTCTTAAATAGCAAGAGACATTACATTAGAGCATATCCAATGCAACTCTTAACCTATATGTGGAAGTTTAATAAGTCTCAAGGATTCTTCTTCATTGTCAACAAATTGACAGGTGAATTAAAGGCTATTGACCTCTTCTTAAAAGACCATGAAGCACTTTGCTTAGAAATGCTTGAAAAGGCAACAAGAGTAAATAATGCGGTCAAAGAAGATAAGATTCCAGATCCAATAGATGATGAAAGTGTTTGTGAACATTGTCCTCTCTCTCATATTTGTGGTCACTCAATCGCAATCCCTGCTGATGTAGAGACTGATGATGAACTTGATGAACTTATCGACCAAAGAGATGCTTTGAAAGAATCTAAGAAAACCTATGAAGATTTAGATAAGCAAATCAAAGAAAAAGTTGGTGATAGACCTAAGGTCTTGAGTGGTAAATACCTTATCACAGTCACTACCTCTGTGACACCAGCTCACGTTGAACCAGAAAAAGAAGTGCCTGAAAAGGTAGTTCGTAGGTTCAAATACCAAAAAATTGGTGAATAGTCCTCATAGGACTTCCAATCTCACTCACCCATAGTTTGTGAGGGTTCTATGGTAATCAAAAACCCTATTACTTCAAAATTTTTGAACAAATAAGAAAGGAGAAGTTATGAAAACTAAATTAAGAGTTGAATACTTCTTATCTAAAGAAGATTACAAAGCAATCAAAGAAGCTGTTAGAAGCCAAAAGAAGACCATTAAAGAAGTCTATGCAAGTTTAGGACTTACTAAAGCGGATTTCTATGCTCAAGTTAATGGTAAGAAAGCTGTTTGCTTAAAGTTATATCAATTTATTGATTCTCTTAAAGTCAAATTAACTTTCGAGGGTATGTTCTAATGGCTAATAGAAGATGCTTTTCAATGGCAATCGTGGATAGTGATGCTTTCCTTGATATGCCATGCTCTGCTCAAAACCTTTACTTCCATATTGGTATGAGAAGTGATGATGATGGGTTTTGTGCAAGCCCAATGAAGATTATCAAAATTGTTAATGCTTCTAACGATGATCTTAAATTACTAATTGCAAAGAAGTTCTTACTTGAATGCAACAATGGAGTAGTGGTTGTCAAACACTGGTTAATTCATAACACCATAAGAAAAGATACTTATAAACCAAGTAACTATCTCGCAGACAATCCAGAACTCAAATTAGATACCAATAAAGCATACACATTTAATGAAAATGGTCTTCCGTTAACGAACCGTCAACGAACCGTTAACGAACCGTTACCGCAAATAAATATAAAAGAAACTAAATTAAATAAAAATAACTTAATAGAAGATAACTTAGATCAAGATAAAGAAGAGTTAATAGATTCTAATAAGGGAAACGATACTCATCTACATACATTTACTGAACCATTAGTAAATAGACTTATTGAAGCTGGTTATATAAGTAAAGGAAGTATGGAAGATGTAGAGATAACTAATTTAGTAATAGATAAGTTACTTAAAGAAGGTCATGAACCTTTAGCCTTATCAAATAAAGTAAAAGCCTTTATCAAACATATTGAAACAATTGATGAAGATGAAATAGAAAATAAAGCAAATTATCTCAAAGATTTTCTTCTTGATGATGATAACTTGCCATTCTAGGAAGGAATAATTATGCCAGATCTCACTCAAGAGATGACTACTACCAATAGTCGTTTCAAATCTAAAAGATTAGACAAAAAACAAATTGCACTTATATGGAAGAAAACAGGCATTAAGTTCTTCATGCTTGGTTATCACTGGGATTTATATCATCTCATTGAAAACAATCCAAATATCTCTGTCAAAGAAATATGTGAAGCAATGCCAAAGTTCTACCACTATAAGGAAAGCCAATACAACTACACCAATGTTCCAACCATCTATGAAGACATTGACTACATTATGAGTTCACCTCAAACTCACAAGATCATTATCAAAGATGAAGGAAGATTCCGTCTTGGAACAGAAGAAGAGTGCATTGAGTATGCAGCTAAACTCTACCTTCAAGGAAAAGTTGCAATGGCTAAATATGGTGCAGTTAAAAATCGTATTTCTCAAGATGGTCAAGGAAGATTATTTGACCAATATCTTAAGAACATTGATGAAAGCAGTGGTGACCCTTTCATTGAAGCATTTGTTAAGTATGTCACTAGAAAGGAAGAGAAGAGAGAATAATGCTCTGTCAAAATCACTTCAATATTGTGGGTCGATGCTATGGCAATGCAATTAAGAAAGGCAAATACACTTCACTATTTATCTCAATCAAAGAGAAGAAAGTTCTTACCTTATTAAAAGTTGTGGCATTTGGTCAAGTTGGAGAAGATTTGCTTCTAATGGGTAGAGATAAAAACACATTAGCCATTCAAGGTCATATGAGAACAATCACTCATAGGGATAGATTCAATAATCAAACCACTCAAGTCTATTTCATGGTTGATGATGTCATTATTCTTACAAAGTTCAAACCACTAGATATTAAAAATCTCCCAAAAAGAGCAATTAAGAAAGTGATTGAAGAGCCTCTTCCAGAAAGGAAAGGTAAGAAATGATTACGATACCAATTTGGGTGTTTGTCATCTTGTGTATCTTAGCTGGACTAATGACAATCTTAATACTCTTGTTCATATGTTTCATTCTTAGTGCAATCTTTACACCTTCAATGGAACACGAACAAAGTTACGAAGAAAGTATGTGTCCTTATGAGATTGATGAAGACAACCCGGATTACAACCCAGAACATATACCTCATGTCGAAAGAGAGGACTAATAGATGATTGCTATTTGTCCTTGCAAAGATTGTCCTAATCGCAACCCTAGTTGTCATAGTAGTTGTGAAAGTTACAAAGAGTGGTCAAAAGAAAACGAAAGGTTAAGAGAAGAAAGGAATGAAGCCACTAGACTTGCCTATCTCTCAAGACCAGATAAACCAAAAAGGAGAAGAAGATGAGTAGAAACTTTAAGTTAATCATTCCCGGTGATCCAATGGGTAAACAAAGACCTAAAGCAACTTCCGTCAATGGATTTGTAAGAACTTATACTCCAAAAGAGACGGTTAATTATGAATCTAAAGTGGTAGCGGCTTATAGAGACCAATATAGTGAACCAATGTTTCAACCACATGAAGAATTATGGGCTTCTATCACAGCTTACTTCCCAATCACTAAAGGACACTATGTTTATCATAAACGAACCCAAACAACTGACCTTGACAAAGAGGGCGAGTTAATGAAAGCCGGGAAGTTAAATCCAACCAAGACACCTGATTGTGACAATATCGCAAAGATATGTCTAGATGCTCTTAATGGAATTGCTTACCCAGATGATAGTGCCATCACTTGTCTAGTAGTCTTCAAAAGATACAGTGAAGAACCAAGAGTGGAAATCATAGTGGAGAGACCATATGGACTTGAATGAAATCTACTTAGGTGATGCTTACGAACTAATCAAAAAGATTGATGATAAGTCTATTGATCTAATAGTCACTGACCCACCATACGATATTCAAGGTATTCATGGAGCTGGAATTATGGCTTCAAGGAATAAAGGCAACTTCTCAAGAGAAATCGAAGAGAATGGACTTGATAAAGGTATGGATTATGCAATCCTTGATGAGTTTGTAAGAGTGCTTAAAAAGATAAATGTCTATATATGGTGTAACAAGTCAATGATACTTCCTCTACTTAAATACTTTGTAGAAGAGAAGAAGTGCAACTATGAAATCATCATATGGGCAAAAGAAAATCCAATACCATTCTGTGGAACTCACTATCTAGTAGATAAAGAGTATTGCTTATACTTCTGGGAACAAGGTGCAACAATCGACATTCCGTTTGAAAGAGCAAGAACTGTCTATCTCACTAAAAACAACATTGAAGACAAAAAGAACTTCAACCACCCAACAATCAAGAATATTGAAATTATTGAGAACTTGATTGCGAACTCAAGTCAACGGGGGGGGTAATACTTGACCCATTTCTAGGAAGTGGCACAACAGCTTTAGCAGCCAAACACCTAGAAAGGAATTATATAGGTTTCGAGATTAACGAAAACTATTACAAAATCGCTAAAGACCGCCTTGAGGGATTTAACCAAAAAGGCGAGATGAACTTATTTGACATTTAGGAAAGGAGAAAACTTATGGCAAACGAAACTAAAGAAGTCAAAAAAGAAGCTGATCCAAAGGAAGTATTGACACTTCAACTCACAAGAGAAGATATCTTCCAATTACACTTATGTGTTGTATGTAGACATAGTGTTGCTTCACTTAAATTAGTTAATGCTCTCAATGAGCAAGAGACCAAAGGAGCAACTGGGTTAACCAACTACCTTCAACACCTTGACCAATCTTTATTCAAAGCACTTGGAGTGAACTTAGATGAAGGCAAGTAACTTCTTCCACTTAAGATTGTTAATAAACTTTGCTTTCTTAGTAGGTATGATATTTGTCTTGATAATGACACTTACCGAAAAGGAATACGATAGAGAAGACATTATGTTACTTCTTCTATATAGAGAAGCAATCGTATTAGTTCTTCAAACAATCACAAATGCTTTCTTCAAGACTATTCCAATTTATCCAGATATGCCAATGCCACCACAGGAGAAACACGATGGCAAATAAAAAATTCCATTGTTTCTTTGAACAAAGCGGCACATTCAAAAACGAGTTTAAGAAACTTGGTTATGAAGCCGAAGACTATGACATTCTCAACCAATTCAATCAAACTGATCATGTTGTAGACTTGTTTGGACAAATTGAAACAGCTTATGCGGGGGGGGGTATCAATATTTGATGATATTAAGCCAACAGACTTAATTATCGCCTTCTTCCCTTGTGTAAGGTTTGAAGCACAAATAATCATGAACTTCAGGGGCGATGCCTTTGGAGTTAAGGATTGGTCAATCCAAAAGAAAATGGAATATGACCTTAAGTTACATAGTGAATTACATCAACTTTATTGCTTAATTTCTAAGTTAGTAATCATATGTGACAAGAGAAATATTCCTCTAATCATAGAGAATCCATACTCAACACAACACTATCTCACAAGGTATTGGGCTATCAAACCAAAACTAATTGATATGGATAGAAGAGATATGGGTGACTACTATGAAAAACCTACACAATATTGGTTCATTGGTTGTGAACCTAAAAATAACTTCATTTTTGAAGGGGTGGATAGAAAACCTACCAAACGCATTGAAGATGCAAACACAGTTGAGAGGTCAATGATAAGTCCAGATTATGCAAATAGATTTATAAGGGAGTTTATTCTTGATGAAGTCGTGGAAAGAGATGACTTATGAAGAACTTCTAATCGAAAAAGCAAGAGTTGAGAACTTATTGAAGACCAACAAAAATCCATTCACTCAAAAACAAAACCGAAAATACTTAAAGAAATTAAGCTGCGAACTAGATCTCTATGAAAGGAACAAATATGTCAAAATCTAGAATCAATTATCAAGATGAGTTAATTCTCTCACTCAAAAGAGAAAACTCACTCTTAAGAAGAATCAAATTACCAGTCTTCGTTTGCAAATCAAGTGAAGCTGATATAAAAAAGTTTCTCGAAGATGTGAATAAACCGGGTCAAATACTTACTGACCAAAGCAAATCATCTAATGATGAAACAACATCAAGAGACTTCACTAAACCAAATTGGAGAACATTCCACTTTGGAGATGAAGACTACGAACTTGCAACTGCAGATGAAAACGGAGTGTTAGTATTTAGAGATGCAATCTTTGAAGCACCATTTGACAGAAGTGATGATTGCACTAATGTCTATGATGACTCCACATTAAAGAAAGAACTTGAAGAATGGTTTGATAAAAATGCTCCACAAGTTCTCAAAGACAATTACACCGTTGATTTACTTAATGATTATGAAATCTTTGATGAAGACCAATTGCCAGAAGAATATCGAATTGGTAAACAACTCACAATCTTCAAAGATTGGCACAATCGTATTAAAGGGGTTAAGGGAGAAAGATACTCTACTTGGTGGTGGACTAAGACCGCCTATCGTGGCCACGTCTACTATGCGATCGGTGTCACCTCGGCAGGTAACCGTAGCAACCGCAACGGCGCTTACAACACTGGTGGTGTCGTCCCCTGCTTGAGACCAATTAAGCGAAGCGACCAATAACAATCGGTAGATTGTGAGAAAAAATGTCTGTAAGACACGCTAAAAGACCTACCACTCATGGTCTCAAAAGATTAAAGAGTAGAGTGGGTATCAAAAATAAGCGAGTTGGTGAAAGACTAATACTCGAAGCCTCAAAGGGTGGGAAGAACATTATGGACTTTCCACCCGGTGAGTTTAGAGATTATCTCATCTCAAAAGATCATGGTAAAAGAGTAAAAGTCTATAAAGGAATTGTCTTCATCTTCAATAAGACAAGTGACCGTTGTATAACTTGCTACCCCATTCCAGAAGAACATTTAGAGGAGTATGAACAATATGGTAAATAACTTTGTAAACATAATCGGCATAGCAGTTACTGATTTTCAAGATATCGGTAACAAAAGGTGGTCTTCCTACACCTTTGACTTAGAAGTTGAGAAGACCGGGAAGAATGCAGGAAGTGTATTCACCTTGCCTATTCAAGTCTATGGAAGTAATACTCATATAGATACTTCTAAACCTATTCTTGGAAGACAAGTAGTAGTGCAAGGCTACTTGGATTCATTCACCACAAAAGAAGGAAATCATGTTGTCAAAATGATTGCTCAATCTATGTATGTCCTCTCTAGCAACGAAGCTGAAGAAAGACTAGAAGAAAGTGAACAAGTCAACAGTGATGATGTTCCAGAAGATACCTCTATTGATGATGAAGATGAAGAAAACAATCTCGATGTCACTGATGATGATTTACCATTCTAGGAGCGACCACTAATGTGTGATAGTGTTACTGAAAAAGCAAAAGACATCACTCAAAGAATAAGAGAGTTCTTACTCAATACTGATTTATCTATTGTCTATGCTCAAGGAGTTCTCGATCAATTAGATGCAGAGATGAAACTTCTAGAAGGTAAGAAAGACAGATACCACCAAAAGAAGTTTATTGAAGCAAAAATCCAAAAAGAAAAAGAAATCCAATACATAGAAGACTTAAATAGTAGTAAACAAAAAGTATTAGATAATCTCTCTAGGGTGATAGATAAATACAATCACGCATATAAGAAAGTCTTTGTTGCCTACTTTATTGAAGACAAATCCGTCACTGAAACTGCAGAGATAAGTGGCTATTCAATTGAGAATGTAAAGAAGATAATCCAAAAGTTGAGAGTGCAATTAGTTGCTACATACCCTCTAGATACTCCATAACACCCCTTAAAATCAACGAAACAATAAAAGACAAGGAATTATACCCCTTGCCTTTTTTCTTTCCTTAAAATGACCTTTTTGAAACTTGCTTGTTTACTTCTTGGAATTACTATATTGATTTACTCCAACAATAATCCAGAAGAGAACACCAATAGCAAAGACTATGTTTGCTCCCCACAAAAAGCCAGTATTAACTAATGCTCCCAAAGTCCAAAACATGAAGAAGAGAACAAGTCCTGTGATAGTAAGAGTAACAAATAACTTCCATGTCATAACTCTATTATAACAAGAAAAGCAAGGTTATTCACCCTGCTTTATGTCTTTCAAGATAAGATTTCTAATATAGTCAGCTTTGTTAGGAACTGTTGCGAGTTTATCTAAGACTTCTTTGTCCTCATCAAGACGGAATCTAATATTCACAATCTTAGTGTTTGCTTTTCTCCAACGCTCTCTAGCTGCTTGGTCATTCTTCTCTCGTTGCTTTCTGGATAAGACTTTTGGTCTTCCTCTAGTTTCTTTTTTTGCCATATGCTTTACCACTTATAGAAGTATTCTATCAAGTCTCTCTGGATTAGTCCATTATCATCATACTCTTTAGAGTGGATTTGAACTTTGTCACAATTTCTAACCATGATGACATTTTCTTTGAACCATGTCACAGCTTCAAGATAAGTGTTAAGCACTGGGCTTTTGATTTCACTTGATCGGTGAGTGGCTGTTGCTTTAATGTGCATCTTAACTCGATAAGTATTCTTTTTCATAACTTTTTCTTCCTTTCTTATAGGTTGTATTCGATAGATGGGTCTTCTTCAAGGATTCCAACTGCAAAGTTAGTGTAAAGTGTAATGTCGAAGTATCTGTCACATTCTTTATAGTAACCAGCTTCTTCATCATAACCGCCTCTTTCAAAGTAGAGTTCAATCTCTGCAATCATTTCTTGGAAGTGTTTATTTAACTCTCCTTGAATATCATCTGCGATTTGTTCATCAATCCAGCCATCTTCTAAACCGAATTGTTTTTCGATTTCTTCACAATAGATAACTCTATTGCCAGATTGTGTTTCATAAGCTGCCATTACATAAATGTAAGTAGCAATCTTGGTTAATAAGTTTTCATAGGTGATTCCACAGTTAAGGTCTCCACCTAATTCAATAATGTCAGTGTTTTGATAGTG